>Ga0209580_10000229_pt1 | contig 35379 bp, 32 predicted proteins | sample Coa_R1_5_FD_187153 | JGI IMG/M metagenome (GOLD analysis project Ga0209580, IMG submission 187153) | Surface soil microbial communities from Centralia Pennsylvania, which are recovering from an underground coalmine fire - Coalmine... | ecosystem: Environmental > Terrestrial > Soil >... | reverse complement strand
CCGCGCTGCAGTTCGTCTGGCGCGCCTGGGCCGGAAAGTGAAGAAAATGATCGGCGGCGCGGAAGGCTGGAAAGTTGAAGGCTTCGCCCTGGAAAAAGGAGCGGAGGTTCCATCAGATTCCATTCCCAGCGTTAGCGGCCTTGTCTCACCGATTCAAGGTCAACCTTAGCGCCTGTTTCCCGCTCGCCAAGAGAAAAAGTCTGTAGATTCGAAAAGTTGCAAAGGAAGGAGTTGATTATGACGCCGGCGCAACCGGGACTAGAGGTGTCAGCCCCATCGACCTACCGCGAAAAGCTGTTCAACCTGTTGGCTGGCCGGGATCCGATCGAGGTGTTAGGACAGACGGCATCCACCTTGGCCGATATTGTGGCCAGACATCCGGCGGAAGTCCTGCGCGGGCGAGCAATTCAAGGGAAATGGACTCCGAACGAAATCATCGGCCATCTCAACGATAGCGAGTGGGTTTATGGATATCGCCTCAGGTTGATCCTTTGCGAGGACGAGCCGGCTATTCTGGGCTTCAGGCAGGACGCTTGGGTAACCTCCCTGCGCCACAATGAACGCGAGCCGGCCGAACTTGTCGAAATATTTCGGACGCTGCGCGTACTCAATTTGTCTGTGTGGAGACGAATGTCACCAGAGGACTTGCAACGCAGCGGGCAGCACAATGAGCGTGGCGCGGAGTCCTTGGCCGTGATGGTACGATTGCTGGCCGGTCACGACCTTTCCCACCTGCATCAGATCAGTCGTTATATTCAAGCCCTTGAGTCGCGGGGCTAGCGCTGCCGCGACCTGCATGCCGTCGAGTCGCCCACTTGGAGTGCATTGGGACGTGCAGTCGACAAAAAGCCCTCGCTTGCGCGAGGGCTTTTCCGGGGGAGGGACTTTCGGGCGAGGCGCCCATTGGGTCCCAAAACGACGGGGGAAAAATCCTACTTCGGTTGCTGTGACTGATCGCCGGTCATGGGAGCCCCGCTGTTGGACGAGAGCTGCTCCAGGTCATTCTTCAGCAGGCTAACTTCGACTCGGCCGCCGTTGATCCGCTTCGTCTTCGAAGCGTCATCTGAGGGCACCGGGGCGTTGCCCATGCCGACAAGATAGATGCGGTAGACCGGGATGTCATGGTTCAAAACCAGGTAACGCACGACCGACTCGGCCATCTTCTGCGAGGTCGTGATGGCACCTTGGCCCTTGCCCGACGAGAAGCCCTGGACTTCGATGATGTAGCCGCGTTGACCCTTCAAGTTACCAGCCATTTGGTCGAGGGCGTCCTTCGCATTCTTGCTGAGGACGGACTGCCCCGGGCGGAAGCGGATTTCGGTCTGGTTCGAGGCCTTGTACTGGTCGATGTTGCTAACCACGGTCTCGACCGTCTGCACGCGAGCGGTCACCTGCTGCGCCGATTGCTGCGCGGCAGTGGCCTTGTTGCCGGCGTCGATGGCGTGCTCGTCGGCCTGGTTCGCCTTGTCCGAAGCCAGCTTGATGCCGTTCGTGGCGCGCGAATCAACGTCTTTGATCTGCTTGCTGTTCTGCGAGGTCAGCTCATCGAGTTCGTTCACGCGGTCGCGGATCGGTTCGGTCTGCCGCTGTACGTACTTTTTGCGGGCAAAGGGATTGACGCGTCCCCAGAAGCCTTCGCGCGACGGAGCGGCCAGAGGCGCTTTGCCGGTGGCGTTGCCAGTGTCGCTCGACGTCGACTGCTGCGTCGCAGCAGGCTGGCTCTGGTCAGACGAGGTGGTCTGCGCAAGGGCCGGCACAGCAAGAACGGCGGCCAAGGGCAGGGCGATTACGAGACGGTGGTTCATATGACTTCCTCCAAGTTGGGGGAGCATTTAGCTCCACTCCGGCACGCCTGAGGCGTGCTTAAAATTTAATCGCGTCCCTGAGAAAGGAACCAGCAGATTCGCTGGGCTGGGCCGGGCCGGGCGCTGACGCTACGCTTGGCCTGGGATCTCGGGCGCCCCACTGCACTGGCGCCGTCTGTTCTAATACATGTCGGATGCCAAATCAGGCTTCAAGGTTGAGCGGCTAAATGGTTGATATCTATGCCCGTTGTAGCCGCCGCTTCGCCGCAGCCGTAGCCGCAACTGCAAGCGCAGGGTAATTTTGGGAAAGCTGATATAAAAAGTGCGTGGAACAGGGTCGTCGGTCGTCGGTCGTTGGCCGTAGGCGAACCCGTTGATTTCCGAGTGGAAACCATGGAGGAGACTTGGGAGCAGCTCGCAACATAAGCACTGCATTTTCGAGGTTACTGGTAATGAGGTTACTAGTAACCGGGGCCATTCTATGTGGTCTGACTTATGCCGAAGAATCTGGAATGCCGTCGTCGCGCATCTCCGACGAGCATCTTCGGCAGTACTCCGATCTTGCGGAAGACTGGATGCAGCAGTATCTGCGTGTAGATACCACCAATCCTCCCGGGAATGAAATGCGCGCGGCCGAATTCTTCAAGAAGATTCTCGACGACGAAGGAATTGAAAACCGGGTGTTTGAAGTTGCGCCCGGACGCGGGGACTTATGGGCGCGCATCCCGGCGAACTCCGATAAAAATCCCCATCTCTCCCAGAAGCAGGGAGAAGTGGGGCACCCAAGGCCAATCATCCTGCTGAACCACATGGACGTCGTGACCAGCGACGCGTCCCATTGGAAAGTCCCACCGTTCAGCGGAGAACTTCGCGACGGCTATATCTGGGGCCGCGGCGCGCAGGACATGAAAGACGAGGGCCTCGCCCAACTCGTCGTCATGGTCATGCTGAAGCGTGAGAAAGTAGCCCTGGACCGTGATGTGATCTTTCTTGCGGTCGCCGACGAAGAAGCCGAAGGGCAGGGCACGGATTGGTTCACAAAGAACCAGCGCGATCTGCTGGGGAATGCCGAGTTCCTGATCAATGAAGGTGGCGAGAACCTGCTCGAGAATGGCAAGGTCAAATACGTCGGCGTGGATGTGGGTGAGAAGACCTCCTATTGGCTGCATGTGGTGGCGCACGGAAGGCCGGGGCATGGATCGAGGCCGAATCCGGACTCCGCCCCGAACCGCCTTGTGCACGCGTTGAATAAGATCCTGGCATATAAGACGCCCCTGCGAGTGCTTCCGGTCGTCGATGAATTCTTGCGCGATATGGCGCCCTATGAGCCACCCGAGCGGGCTCTTTACTACCGAAACGTAAAGAAGGCCATCGAAGACAAGAAATTTCAGCAGGAAGTCGAACGGGATGAGTCGCTGAACTTCCTGCTCCGCGATACGGTCTCCCTCACCATGCTCGGAGGCTCGGGGCAGACTAACGTCATTCCGCCCGAGGCTTGGGCCAATCTAGACGTGCGTATTTTGCCGGGCGGCGATCCGAAGGCTGTGGTCGAGGCACTGCGACGGGTGGTCAACGATCCGGATGTGACCATTGAGCCGCTCGAGCCGGAATTTAAAGTGGCGAACTACTCCGGCACTGAGAATGCTCTCTTCGCTGCCATCCGCCAGGCCTCGGCGAAGTATTTTCCCGGAGCCCCGGTCGTCCCCCACATTACCAGCGGTTACACGGAGAACCAGCGCTACCGACCGCTGGGCATCGTCGCCTACGGATTCAATCCTTACACGGCAACCGAGGAAGAAGGCAACACCGAGCACGGCAACGACGAGCGCATCCGCGTAGAGGAAGTTCGTCGGGGCCCGCGAGTGCTGTTTGATGTGGTGGTGAAAGTGGCGGGAGAATGAACTTCTTTTTCGCAGATGCACGCGGATTTCGCGGATCGAATCCTCTTGCGGCCCGATCGATTTTCACCAGGGTTGCTCGCGAGGGATCGACCGAGGTGATGTTTGGCACCGACAACGCCAAAACCATTAAGTGCAAAGCATTGGCTTCCTCGCCCCGATCAGTGGACGATGTTGATCGCAATCGCGGGAGTGATCGAATTGCTCGTGTTCTTGCCCGCCGGGAACAGGCGCATGCCTGCGATTACCCCGACTTTGCTGTTGAAGTTATATTCGATCGCCGGTGCCAGTCCGAAGGCTTGACTGGAGCCGGAGTTGAGCGACACGATCTCCGCTGGACTGGAAATGTTGTATCCCGTCATAGTGGTGCTGTATTGATGTCGATAGGTCGCGTCGAAGGCAAGTACCCAGCTTCGGTTGATGCTATATTCCCCGGCCAAGTCCACGAAGAGCGCCGCGCCGGGGTCGGCGTAGCCACGAAATCCCTGGGACGTGCCATATAAGCTGACATCCTGTACCCGCGTTTCCCGGGAAAACGCCTGCGTTACGTTGAAACGCGTACGCAGAATCCGTCCGTTCGGCATCCAGAAAAAGGTCTGCGTATAGATGCAAAGGGTGGTTGTGTAAGCGCCGCTGCCAATCGCGTTGCTGGTGCGGTTGCCGAGACTGTCGTATTTGCCGGTCGGAAAAGTCTCCTGTAAGGCAAAGGACGTGGTGGGAACCCAGCTGCGTTCGTGAAATAGATGAAGACGATACTGCGCCTGCACCGTGAGGTCGCCGGCGCCAACTCTGGAGCTGTCGAGCCCCTGGCTGACCTGGTTGTAGCCAAAGACAGGAATCAGGCCGACGGTGAGCTTGTTGGCGAGGCCGTAATTAACGTAGGTAAGGGAGCCAAATCCGTTGATATGCGGAGAGCTGTGGCGAACTCCGCCCGAATCGTAGGAGCCTTGGGAGATCACGTCGTAGAGGTAAGGCTCGATCAGCACATGACCGCGAGGCAAGGTGTTTGCTGACGGTGCCAACAGCGGCCCCGTCCACCACGCATTGTCGAGCGGTTGACGAGCATCTTGCGGCGAACTCACTTCCTGAGCTGCTGCCAGACACGCGGTCATCGCAAGCAGAGCGAGAATATCCCTCATCATCGTAAGAGCGTGTCGGGGTCCAAAAAGCTTCATTCTTTCGTGCGAGCAAAAGTCGCCGTCCAGTTGGGCTCCCAACTCTTGCCGCCGTCCGGGGAGAAGGCTTGCTCGGTCCGGAACGACGCTGGATTCACATCGGAAAAGATGAAACGAACGAAGATGGACTTGCCCTGAAAATCTTCCTGGTCGAAGAACTCTCCGCGTGCGCTGTCGAATTGTCCAATCGTGGGAACCTGCAGGATCGCGTCTTTGCTGTTGGCCCAGTAAAGGCGCCACTGGTGCGATTGCGGATTGTACAGGCGAAGCGTGATGCCCTCAATATGCCCGCTCGGGCCGTCGAATAACAACTCGCCAAAGTTCGCGCGGCCATTCCAGAGCTTGCTGACTACCGAAGTGCCGTCGTAATCGACCCAGCTGTCGGAGCCGCTTAAAGGATGCGACTGGCGCTTGAGATGAGCTTTCCAGTTTCCGAACTCAAAATCGAAGTCGTGCTGGTGGTCGGTCGTCGGCCTGGATTGCGGATCGAGCTTGGGTGTGCTCGACTCCGCCGCCGCTTTGAATTCTTCCTCGCTGATGCGGGTCTGGTCGGTGATCCAGTTGACCTCCCAGGTCTTGCCTCCATCGTCGGAGAAGGATTGTTCAAAGTGCGCGGAGGTCGGGGTGATTTGCGACCAGATGAATCGGACCAGGATGACTCTCCCTTTGATGGGCTCCTGATCGTAGAACTCTCCTTGGCCGTTCTTGAATTCGCCGATGGTGGGTATGCCGAGAATGCCGTCTTTGCTGGTGGCCCAATAGATGCTCCACTGGTGGGACTCGGGATTGTAGAGCCGCAGGGTAAGGCCCTCGATGTGGTTGGCAGCGCTGGTGGTTTCAAATTGTTCAATATTGGCACGGCCGTTCCACAGTTTGCGGGTGACGGTGGTTCCGTCAAATTCGGTCCAGGTTGTGGAGCCGGTCATGGGATGGAGAAGTCTTTTTAGATGGATCTTCCAGGTACCTATTTCGAAATCGAAATCGTGCTGACCGTCATGTGATTTGGCCGTCTGCTGCGGGCCGGTCGTACCAGCATGCGCCACGGTTAGGGCCCCCAACAGGAACGTAAGCAAAGTAACGATCAGCAAGGCAACGGTAGATTGTTGCGAATCTTTCATTTCCTTCTCCAGTGCAAAGATTCCTACGAATATCTTCTCCGGCAAGCATGCATCGGATCGTGGTATTGTCAAATATCCACTTCTTGTGCAACTGGCAATACCACTATCGAAAACAAGCGAACCGATGTTCCGGCAGGTGTACGCGCGCTTGCGGGAAGCCATGCTGTCGGGCGCTCTTCGCGGCGGCGAAAAACTGCCATCCACGCGGGATCTGGCGGAACAACTGGGAATTTCGAGGACGGTAGTGCTGACCGCGTACGATCTACTCCTGGCCGAGGGATTTGCCGAAGGAAGAACGGGTTCGGGCACCTACGTGTCGAGCGGCGTAGGAACGGGCCCGACGGCCTCGCCAGGGAGATCCGTCCCAGTCCGGGTATCGCGCTTTGGAAAAACTGCGGCGGAAGAGTGGTCGAGGATGAACTTTGCGCTGCAAAAGCCGCGCTCGGGACTGCCCTACGACTTTGCTTACGGACGGAGCGACCTCGGAAGCTTTCCGTTTGCCATGTGGCGACGCATCCTGCTGCGCTGCGCACGAAAAACGCGGGTAGCCGAACTCGACTACGGACATGCGGCGGGAAGCACTGCGCTGCGGGAGGCGATCTGCGCGCACGTGCGGCGGTCGCGCGCGGTGGTGTGCGACGCCTCGCAGATCGTAGTGGTGAACGGTTCGCAGCAAGCGCTCGATCTGATTGCGCGCGTGCTGATGGAACCGGGGGACCACGTTGCTTTTGAGGACCCAAGCTATCAGGGAACATGGGAGGTCTTGCGGGCCGCGGGCGTCCATTTGCTTCCGATCGCGTTGGACCAGGATGGGCTGGATCCGGCGAGAATACCGGACGAGGCGCGGATTGTTTTTGTGACGCCGTCGCACCAGTTTCCGACGGGTGCGATTCTGCCGCTGGCACGACGCTTGGCCTTGCTGAAATGGGCGAAGCGCAGGAATGCGATTGTGGTCGAGGACGACTACGATGGAGAGTTTCGCTATGAAGGTCAGCCGCTGGAGTCGCTGCAGGGATTGGATCGGGAAGGTCGGGTCATTTACATCGGAACGTTCTCGCGCACGGTTTTCTCAGCGTTGCGCATTGGATATCTGATCGCGCCGAACAGACTGGTGCAGGCCTTCACCGCGGCCAAGTGGCTGTGCGACCGGCACACGGCTACGCTGGAGCAGGCAACGCTGGCGGAGTTCATATCGAGCGGAATGTATGAGCGCTACTTACGGCAGGTGCGGAGGCGGAATTCGTCGCGGCGCAAGGTATTGATGGCCGCCATTAGAAGCTATCTCGGCGATCGCGTCGACGTGACCGGCGACGGATCTGGTGCGCACGTCGTCCTGTGGCCGAGACGGCGAATCAGCGAGGCGTCGGTGATTTCGAAGGCGGCGGCTCACGGCGTCCGCGTTTATGGGATCTCCGCTTACTGTTTAGGCAGGCCGAAAGGAACGGGCATCATGCTGGGCTACTCGCGAATGGGCGAGGCGCAGATTCGCGAGGGGATTCGGCGGCTCGGCCAGGTGCTCTGAGCTGCCAAGCCGCCGAATTTCGTGCCACCACACAGCCCAGGTCCATGCTTGCCATTTACTGTCGAGCGATTGACGCCTGGCCGCGGCGCAGGACGTATTTCTTAATTTTCCCTGTGGCCGTCTTGGGTAGCTCCGGCATGATCGTGAATGAAGCGGGAACTTTGAAGTGAGCCATGGCGGCTCGGGCGAATTCTCGCAATTCCGTTTCCGTTGCCTGCGCGCCGTTCTTAAGGACAACGAAAGCGTGCGCGGCCTCTCCCCATTTCTCATGAGGCATCCCGACCACCGCAGCTTCCTGCACTGCGGGATGCGTCAGCAGGATGCTTTCGACTTCGACCGAAGAAATGTTTTCGCCGCCACTGATGATGACATCTTTGAGGCGATCGCGGATTTCGACGTAGCCATCGGGATGAACGACAGCAGCGTCCCCAGTATGCATCCAGCCGTTCCGCAAGGCATGAGCGGTGGCAGCTTCGTCTTGAAAATAACCTTTCATGACGACGTTGCCGCGGGCGACGATTTCTCCCAGCGCTTCGCCGTCGTGCGGCACTTCTCCGCCGTGAACGTCAACAACGCGTAATTCTCCCGAGGTGATCAGTTCGACCCCCTGACGAGCCTTGATCGCAGCGCGCTGTTGGGTCGATGCCGCGGCGTGCTGCGGACGGGGTTCGCATATCGAAATAAACGGAGAGGTCTCGGTCATGCCGTAGATGTGAGTTACGTCCCAGCCGAATTCGCCTTCTACGCGCTGGATCGTAGCCGCTGCAGGAGGGGCTCCTGCGGTGAGCACGCGAACCCCACGACGACAACTTCGCCGCATATCTTCGGGAACGTTCGCAAGACAGATCAGCACGGTGGGAGCGGCGCAGAGGACGCTCACTGACTCCTGATCAATCCGATCAAACACTGCTTGGGGATCGAATTTGCGCAGGCAGATGTGCGCACCGCCCACCGCCGTGACGGTCCAGACAAAGGTCCATCCGTTGGCGTGAAACATGGGTAGCGTCCAGAGATAGCGGTCTGCGGGCGTCATGTGGAAATGAACGAGAGTGCCAACCACGTTCATATACGCGTTGCGATGGGTGATCATGACGCCCTTGGGGCGGGACGTGGTGCCGCTGGTGTAGTTGATTGTAAGCACATCGTTTTCGGCGATGTCAGGCTTGACGAACGCAGCGTCCGAGGCGGCGATCACTTGCTCGTAGTCAAGCCAGCCGGGCCGCGCTCCTTCAAGGGCAACGAAGTGCTCCACACCGGGGATTTCAGCGCGGATGGAATCGATGGCATCGAGGTAGTCGGAGTGCACGCACACCACGCGCGACCCGCTGAGTTGGATCAGGTAGGCGAAATCCTGAGGGGTGAGCCGATAGTTCAGGGGAACGAGTACTGCGCCCACCTGGGGCACGGCGTAAAACGATTCCAGTTGCGCGTGCGTATTGGGTGCGATGTAGGCGACGCGGTCGCCCTTGCGGACTCCGAGCGATTGCAGCGCCGAAGACCAGCGGTCGCAGCGATTGAAAAAAGATTCGTAGGTGAAGCGCTGGCCTGAATCGACTACAGCTTCACTATTTCCATATAAGCGGCCCGCACGGCGCGCGAAATCCAGCGGGGTAAGAGGAGTCTCCATCGGATCTCCTTCGGCGTGCCATCTTAACCGAAAGGGGGGGAGGGAACCAGTGATTGCTGCTGACTTTAGATGAGTGTCACCGGTGGGATTAGCGGCAGCATGTGTCGAGCTGCGCTCGACCGACAGCCGAAGGCGGCTGTCGCCACATAATCTCTTCTCAGGCGCCGCAGTGCTTCTCGTATTGCTCGAAGATGAACGGATCGGTCATTCCGGCGATGTAATCACAGACGACGCGGGGCAACCCCTCATCTTTGGCTTTCTCTTGATACTGGTGCGGAAGCATCTCTGGATGAGCTATCCAGAAGGCGAACAACTCTGAGACCACGCGCTCCGCATCGTCTTTCTCGTCCGCCAGCGACGGGCTGTAATAGAGATTCTCGTAAAGGAAATCTTTGTTTTGTTTACGCTCGGCCTCGACTTCCGGGCTGAACGCCGCCAGTCGTCCCGGATGTGTGCGTATTCCCTCCACGCTCTGAATTCTGGCCTCGTTCACCCGCTTCTGCGTGGTCCGGATCAGATCATCCACCAGCCGATTGAGCACGCGTTTCAGGGTTTCATTGAACTTCAGCTTCTCGGGAGCCTGGGGGTAAAGCTGAGCGACCTCGCGATAGAAGCGCTCGAAGATTCCAACTCCTTCCCGAATCTCTTCCAATGACAGCAGGTGCGATTCGTAGCCGTCATCCAGATCGGCGGTGTTGTAGGCGATTTCATCCGTGAGGTCGATCAACTGGGCTTCCAGCGGGGGACGCTGGTCCAGAAGATACTCTGCCAGTTCCGGATGCTCCTTCTTATCGTAGTCGTGCGAATGCTTGATGATCCCTTCTCGCACTTCGAACGTCAGGTTCAGACCGCGGAAAGCGGCGTAGCGCTGCTCAAAGTCTTCCACAATGCGCAACGCATGAAGATTGTGGTCGAAGAAGAGTCCATGCTCGTGCATTGCCGCATTGAGGGCTTTCTCTCCAGCGTGTCCGAATGGTGGATGCCCGATGTCGTGCACCAGCGCTAGTACTTCGGCCAGATCAGCGTTGAGCCCGAGTGCTCCGGCAATGGTGCGCGAAATCTGCGTGACTTCAAGCGTGTGCGTCAGGCGGTTGCGGAAATGATCGCTGTAGCGGCGGGTGAAAACCTGCGTCTTGGCCTCAAGCCGGCGAAAGGCGCGGGCGTGAATCACACGATCGCGGTCGCGTTGGAAATCGTTGCGGTAGGGATGCGGCGACTCGGCGAAGCGCCGTCCGCGGGATTTCGTCACTTGCACCGCGTAAGTCGCCAGCATTGGGGAAGGATAGCATTGTTGATTGTTGATTTTTGATTGTTGAATAAAACCGGCTGGCCTGCAGGATCTTCATTCAACCATCATCATTCAACAATCAACAATTCTTCTACCGTAGGTTCAGACGCATCTCGTTGCTGTCTTCGAAGCCGAGCGACTCATATAAATGCCGTCCCTGATTGCTGGCGTGCAGGCTGACGCGGGCGAAGCCTTCCTGCTTACACCAGGCAATCATGGCGTCCATAATCTGACGAGCAATTCCGCGCCGGCGGTACTCCGGTTCGGTATAAACGTTGAGGATAGTCGCCCGCCGGCATTCAAGATCGTAGGCGTGCGCCGGCCACGCGCTGATCACCACCGCGCCTCCTGCCACGACGCGGCCGTTGTCGCATGCCAGCCACGAGCAGAATGAGCCTTCGGGAATCGCTTTCTTCAGATAGTCGGCAGTCGCGGTTACCATCGCCGACAGGACGTCGGCGTCGGTGTAGTTCATGTCCTCGCACATGCGGCGTCGCTGGCGGGCAATTTCTGGAATGTCGGCGGTAGTGCCTTCGCGAATAGTGATGCTCAGGTCTGTCTGCATCATCAGAGAAGTTTATCGCGAGACGCTGGACGGATTGTCAACTAGAGGATTGCGGTAGGCTCTAACCCGCGGTCTTTGATTCGACCTGTGATTCGACCTGTCGAAGCTCCGACCCTGTCCAAGCTCCGCTGGCCGGGTGCGAAAGTCAAAGTCCCCACCCTAACGTCGCAAAAAGACGCGACATTAAGGATGGGGCACCCTCAAGTCACTACTTGTTGGATTCTTCTTTCGCCAGCTTTACCTTGGCAGCATCAAGTTTCTGCTGCACCTTGGCGAAGGCTTCCGAATCCTGTTCGGCGGGAACGGTCTTATTCCATTCCTGCACCGCGCGATCCCAGTGCGAAGCGGCCAACTTCAACCGTCCCGTCTTCTGATACAGATCGCCCAAATGTTCCTGCACCGTGGGATCGGACCCCATGTGCACCGCGGCTTTGTTCAGGTTCTCTTCCGCCAGGTCGTACTTGCCCAGCTTGAAGTAAGCCCAACCAAGCGAGTCGAGGTACGCACCGTTGTTCGGTTCGAACGTGAGGGCCTGCTTGATGTAGTTGAGCGATTCATCGAGCTTCACGCCGCGATCGGCATTCATGTATCCGAGATAGTTCAGCGTCGCCGCCGCCTGGGGATCCGTCGGCGGAGTCACGGCCAGCACCTTGCGGAACTCGCTGTCCGCCTGGTCAAACATCTTCTGTCGCTGGTAGAGGTCGCCGCGCAGGAAACTCACGTATGCCTTGTCATCCGGCTTGCCAGACAGTTGCTCCGCCTTGGCGAGTGACTGTTCGGCATCATTCCAACGCTTGGCGCGGGTGTAGATGATGGCCAGGCGGAGGTGCACATCGCGGTCTTCCGGGCCGCCCTTGAGCATGCCCTTAATGTCTGCGACGGCCTGATCGAAGTCACCCATGTCCGCGAGTTGCGCATCCAGCACCATGCGCAGGTCGCGATCGTTCGGTAGCTTCTGCACGGCTTCTTTCGCCGCTGCCGTGGCTTGGGGCCACTGCTTGGAGTCGCGGTACGTGTCGATGATTTCCTGATAGCCGCTGCGGGCGTTCTCGTCGCCAAGCGGCAGCATCTTGCGGAATGTATCCACGGCAGCCGTATAGTTTTCCTGCTCGCGGTAGATCATCCCAAGCCTCTCGATGAAGATCGCGCGATTGTTACGATCGGTCTGGCTGGTACCGATTTCGCTGCTCTTCTCGGTTTTCTTCAGAAGATCCTGCAGGAGCTTGGCTGCTTCATCGTAGCGTCCCTGGGCCTGGTATACGGCAGCCATGCTGTAAGGAACTTCGGCCGTATCTGGGATCAAGGTATCAGCGTGCTTCAGATTTTCGAGTGCCAGATCATATTTCGCCTGCCGACGGTAGATCTCGGCGATGCGAACGTAAGTCTGCGCATCTTCTGGATTCGAGTCGGAGATGACCTTGTACTGTTCGAGTGCGGCCTCGAGCTGGCCATCGTTCAGATAGTTTTCGGCGAGACCGCGGATCGCGTCCAGATTGTCGCGGTCGAGCACGATCGCGTGCTTATAGGAATCGATTGCGTTCTTGTATTCCTTGCGCTGTTCGTACGCGGCTCCGAGAGCGGAATACAACTTGGCCGACCGCGCCGAGTCGGGAATCGAGCTCAGTACCTTGAGCGCATGCGCCGTATCGCCCTCATCGGTGTACAGCATCGCCAGCGTGGTGACTGCCTCCTCCGAACCAGGATCGATCTTGATCGCCGTGTTCAGCTCGGCTTCCGCCTTCGGCATGTCGTTACTCAAGCGGTACAGCCGTCCGAGCAGCAGGTGATCGTCTACGCTCTGCGGATCGAGCTTCACGATCTCTTGATATTGCTCGATCGCGAGCTTCAGAATATTGTCCGACCCGTTTCCGCCCGGCATGTCGCCTAAAGATCGCAGGTAGATCCGGCCCAGTAGTTTGTGCGCTTCCAGATTCGTCGGGTCGCGCTTGATAATGTCCTGGGCCTCTCGTACGGCATCGGCAATGCGTCCGGTCTTGACGTAGAGTTCGGCCAGGCTTGAGGTCAGGAATTCCGATGACGGGTCCGCTTCAATCGCCAGCCGGTATTCCTCGGTTGCTTTCAAAGCCAGGTCGCTGCGGCCGTACGCTGTAACCATCTCCTCGTACATATGCGCCAGCGTGTAGTGGTAGTACGCGGCGGCTTTATCCACTTTGCGAGGCGCGGGCTGGCTGGAGTCGGCCGTGGCGGGCGTGGACTGGCTGGTTTGAGCGACAGCTACAGATGCCACTCCCAAGACTAAGAAAAGACGAAAAATTCTCATCATTCAGGACCTGACTGCGCTCAAAAGCGCGCTTCCGGATTACCTCAGCTTGTTGGATGCAAAGCCGTCGGGGGGAAGGTGCCTTTATTCTAACCCGGTTTCTGAGGGTTGGAAACAAATGTGGTGTAAAGGAAAGTAAATCGACGTTCCAGAAGTACAGTGACCCGGTAATCGTCGGAAACCTATTGTGCGGGCTGGCTTTCTCCTCTAACAGGTGCACAGATCCTATATTTCGCGCAGTATCAGCACGCCACAGAGCCCCCTGCAGTTTGGCGAAAATTCGGGGCCGCGGACCGGGCGGGAACGATGAATGCTCCCGATCGCGCCGATTTTAGCAAAGGTCCCCTACGCCCGAGGTCTGCCGCCCCTCTTGCAGCCCGCTTTTAGTGTCTGAAGTGCCTGACGCCCGTAAAAACCATCGCCAGGCCCAGGCGGTCGGCGGCTTCAATCACTTCCGGATCGCGCAGCGAGCCGCCGGGCTGGATCACGGCCGTAGCCCCGGCCTTCGCGATCTCTTCGACACCATCCGGGAAGGGAAAGAACGCGTCGGAAGCGACCACGGTGCCCTTCAGCGGCAGTTGAGCCTTCATCGCGCCGATCTTGGCCGAATCGACCCGTGACATCTGTCCAGCGCCCACGCCTACAGTCTGACCTTCACGCGCATAGACGATCGCGTTGGACTTCACGTGCTTGCAGACCTTCCAGGTGAAAAGCAGCGCGCGCATTTCTTCGGGTGTCGGCGGCCGTTTCGTGACTACCCTCAAATCAGCATCCTGGAGCGGACGCACGTCGGCATCCTGCACCAGCAGGCCTCCCGACACATTTTTCAAGATCCATTTCTGATCTGCGGCTTTTACCTCAACCAGCCGGAGGTTTTTCTTCGACGAGAATTTCGCCTTGGCTGCTTCGTCAAACCCGGGTGCGGCGATCACCTCCAGGAACAGCTTGTGCATTTCCTCGGCGGCAGCGGCGTCCACTGGCCGATTTACCCCGATGACTCCGCCGAACGCCGACACGGGATCGCACTCCAGCGCCCGCTTGTACGCCTCGGCCAGCGTCTTGCCCGTCGCCGTGCCGCACGGATTGGTGTGCTTGATGATGGCGACCACCGGCTCGTCGAATTCCTGCGCCAGATCCCACGCCGCTTGCAGGTCGACGATGTTGTTATAAGACAGCTCCTTGCCCTGCAACTGCCGCGCGTTTGCAACCCCTGCGCCCGAGCCATCGGAATACATCGCTGCCTTCTGGTGGGGATTTTCGCCATAGCGCAGGTCGAGAGTCTTGTGAAATGAGAACCGCAAAGTATTCGGGAAGCCGGATTCCCGGTGCATTTTCTCCGGGCTGATTTGCTCCAGGGTTGAAGCAATCGCGGAATCGTAGGCGGCCGTCGTAGCGAAAGCCTTTTGCGCGAGCCGCCACTTCGTTTCTTTGGAGAGTTGTCCCTTCTCGCGTTCGAGTTCGGCAGCGACCGCGTCGTAATCCGCCGGCGAAGTCACAATGACGACATCCTGAAAATTCTTTGCCGCCGAGCGGATCATCGACGGCCCGCCAATATCGATGTTCTCGATCAACTCTTCAAACGCGACCCCTGACTTTGCCGCAGTTTTTTCGAACGCATAAAGATTCACAACCACCATATCGACCGGTTGAATGCTGTGCTCTTTTACCGCGGCCACATGTTTGGGATCTTCCCGCCGATGCAGGATTCCGCCATGAACCTTGGGATGCAGCGTCTTCACGCGCCCGTCGAGCATCTCGGGAAAGCCGGTCAGGTCCGAGATATCTTTCACGGCTATGCTGGAGTCGCGAAGCAGTTTGGCGGTGCCCCCAGTGGAAATGAGTTCAATGCCAAGGCTGGCGAGTTTACTGGCGAAATCGACGAGTCCGGTCTTGTCGGTAACGCTGAGAATGGCGCGCTGAATACGGGACATGATGGCCTCTGGAAAAATGGATGGCGACCGGAGATTTTATCAGTAAGCGGTCGTCGATCGCTCGCACAGTACTGCCGCTACTTATTGGCCGAGCGTCGAGAGCAATAGGTTGGTGGAAAAGAAAATGCCGCGGCAAACACGCGGCCTCAGGCGAGAAAGGAATGAACGTCGATCAAGTTTTGGCTTTGGCCTTGGCCTTCAGCTTCACGTGTCCATCGGCCAGTTCGACCGAGTATTCGACGCCTTCGCAATGATATTGCTTGCGAATCTGCTCCGTCTTTTTCTGCACGAACGCGGTGAACGAATCGATCGTACCGGTAACGTTTTCTCCCGCTTTCTTCTTGGCTGCGACCAGCGTGTTGTAAAGCCGTTCCACTTGCTCTCGTTCCGACGGATCGACGCTGTGCAATGTGAAGGGCTGCGATGCCTTGCTCCCGGCGGCCGCTGCCGCGGCGGCCTGGCTTACGCCATACACTGGATGGTGCTGCTGCTTGTGCTCTTCCTCCGCCGTGCGGACTCCCTGCACCGACAACAGTGCGTCCTGCGGACGGCGGTATCCTTCCTCTCGAATGCGGCACTTCTTGCGCCACAAATCGCTGTAGATAGCATAACGCTGGGCCATTTCGTTGTAGCGGTAGCGCTGCGAAAAATTCATGCGTCCGCCATCGGAGAACTTCCGCAGCAGCGCGAGCACCTTCCACTCGATGTCTGCGGGAGGACGCTTGCTCGGATTGCTGAAGAAAATTTCGTACTCGATCTTCAGCCGGCGCAGTTGCGTGTCGAGATGATTCAGTTCCTCGTCGGTCGTCACAGAGGTCTCCACGCATAGTCTAGTGGAGAGACAATCCCCGGCACGAGGTTCCCATTGGGCACCAAAGGGCATCGTACGAAAGTAAGGGGTTGGCGACTCTACCTAGGAACGGGAAGCTGGTAGCCAGGAGCTATTTCGCGGAATTGGACGCCATCTTCTTCACCATGGCGAGCACCAGCTTGCGGTCGCTGTCGTTCAGGCTGGTGGAGTAGCGGCGGATCTGGCTCAGGAAGCGGACTTCGTCGTCGGACAGCTGAGGCAAACCCTTGGAGCCGTTGCTGTGATTGGGATCGGAGAAGAATTGTGAAAGTGGTAACTCCATGGCTCCGGCGATTTTCGACAGCGTATCCAGCGACGGGATGGTATGGCCGTTTTCCACGCGCGACAGGTAGCAGCGGAGCAGGCCAGTTCGCTTTTCGATGTCGCCCTGAGACATCCCTTTTTGGAGCCGGTAGTTGCGGATGGTCTCGCCGATATTCATGGTAGGGAGCATTTCAGGATGGGTCATGGTAACCAGAGCGGCAACTTCTGGCAAGGGGAAATTTGTGCCAATCACTAAGACCTTCGTGCCATGTGGAAAACGAATGGCAGTGAGCGAAATAATCGACGCTTCCAAGCATTTCTTATACGCTGTGCAAAGAATCGTTGAGCGCTGAAACCTCAGGTCCAGCGCGGCTTTCCGTGGAGAGCAGGATTCGCCCTATTTCTTCAATGTCATCACCAGAAACTCCACCGTACGCTTCCATGCGTCGCCCGAGTCGGCCTCGCGATACCCGTCTTTGTTGTTGGGATTTTCGAAAGCGTGTCCTGCATCGCTGTAAATTTTGATTTCGATTTTCTTTCCGAGTTGCTTCAGCGCTGCCTCAAATTTGTGCACATCGTCGGGGGTGATCCCGCGGTCCTGTGCGCCGAAAAGTCCGAGAATCGGAGCGTTGATCTTCTTCAGCGCTTCCGGATCGGTCGCCAGGTGTCCATAGTTGATGACGTCCGCCGCAAGCGTGGGCTCCTGCAGCGCGACATCGAGCGAGTAGCCACCGCCCATGCACCATCCGATGGCGCCGATGCGCTCCTTCTTCACGTTGGGCTGCGATGCCAGAAATTCGAAAGCGGCGTGCAGGTCCCGTTTGGCGCGATCTTCCGGAACGCCGCGCATGATCTCGTGCGCCATGTCGGGAGTCGTCGCGACCTTGCCGCGATACAGATCGACTGCCAGCGTGACATAGCCCTGTTCTGAAAGCTTCGACGCTTGCTCCTTCACCCAGTCATTCAAGCCCCACCATTCGTGGATCACGATGAGCGCCGGGAATGGCCCTTTGCCCGAGGGCGTGTAGATCACGCCTTGCACGGTTTCATCGCCGCTTTTGTAGTTGACCGTTTTTCCGTCGGCGGCCCAGGTGGACGCGGCGAGTATGAGAACTACAACTAGCGCAAAGATTCTTTTCATGGTGAATTCTTTCCCTAGAAGGTGACGAGTCAAGATCGTGGCCGATATTGTGGCTGAAGAGCGTGTCGACTTACAACTGCAGTTCCATGTAGAGCGCGCCGGCGATGGGATTCTTGCAGTAGGGAGCGATCTCGCGGAATCCGATTCTGCGGTACATCGCGACTGCATCTTTCATCACAGGTTCGACGGTGTCGAGCCGCATGCGCCGGTATCCGATCGTTCGGGCCTCGGCAATGACGCGGTCGGCGATAGCACGGCCCAGCCCCTTCCCGCGAAATTGCGAACGCAGGTAGAGCCGCTTCATCTCGCAGATGCCGTCTTCAAGTCTGTGCAGCGCAACGCATCCCGCTATTTGGCCTTCGAATTCGGCCAGCAGCAGGCACCCGTCGGGAGGAGTGTAATCACCAGGAAGGCCTGCGAGTTCCTTGTCGAAGTTCTGAAAGCACAAACTGAAGCCGAGCGACTGCGCATATTCAAGGAAGAGTTCGCGGGCCTGGGCGATGTCTGCAGCTGATTCGGCTTGGCGAAAAGAAAAATCTTTCACCACAGAGGGCACAGAAGACACAGAGGAAATCTCAAAATCTTTCTTTTCGGCTTTCATGATTCCTCTGTGCTCCTCCGTGCCCTCTGTGGTGAAGGGCCCCTATCCCATCAGCATCCCGCCATTCACACTCAACACGTGCCCGGTGATGTAAGAAGCGTCCTCGGACGCGAGAAATGCGACTGCGCCTGCGATTTCTCCGGTAGTCCCCACCCGCCCCAGCGGAACCTGCTTGACCGCGTTCTGCTTGAATTCGTCGCTGAGCACATCCGTCATAGGAGTTTCGATGAATCCCGGCGCAACCGCGTTACAAGTAATGTTGCGCGACCCCACCTCGCGCGCAATCGCCATAGTCAGTCCGATCAGCCCGGCCTTCGATGCCGCGTAGTTGGCCTGCCCGGCCTGCCCCATCTGTCCGAAGACGCTGGTGATGTTGATGATCCGTCCCCAGCGCTGCTTGAGCATCGACGGAATAACCTGCTGGGTGCAGAGATAGGCCGAAGTAAGGTTCGTCTGCAGAACCGCGTCCCAGTCCGTTCGTTTCATGCGCATCACGAGTTGATCTCGGGTAATGCCGGCATTATTGACGAGAATGTCAATTTTGCCGAACTGCGCGATGGCAGCCTTAATCGCGGCCTTGACCTGCTCCTCGTCGGCGACATCCAGTGGAAAGGCGACAGCTTTCCCACCGGCGTTGGCGATCTCATTCACCAACTCGTTCAACTTCTCCTGATTGCGCGCGGCCACGGCCAGGGTCGCGCCTTCCTTTGCTAGCCGGAGGGCACAGGTGCGTCCGATGCCTTGCGATGCGCCGGTGACGAATGCCACGTGTTCAGCGAGAGACATGAGAGTTCTCCGTATTGCTATCGAATGATGGCGGAACGGTGAATTATACGCGGGGAGTGTTGTGCTGCAGAACGGCCGTCGAATGGTGCCTGCCGCGGCCGTCGAGCTTCGCTCGACTGGACAGCCGGAGGCAGCTGTCCCCACATTTTCCTTCTCATGGCCTGCAACGAATCGCATTGCTTATCCACAAGCACGGCGCGTAACATTCCAGCACTCCCATGTCCCAACCTGCAACCAACGTCATCACGATGCCTGACCCTTCCGACAAGAAGTCCACCGAGTCCCCGGCTGGCGGCCACCGATCGACGAATCGCGGGCCGGCATTACAGAAGCCGGCTATCGAGCAGTTGTCGGCCGACGCGGGCGAGAGCGCCCGCGCCACACAGGTCGAGCCCTCGACGGAAGTCTTTGCCGTCTTCGGAGTCGAACCCGAGATCCAGGCCTACGCTATGGCGAAGTACTCGCGCTCGGCGCTGTCGATGAAGGAGTCGCTGCGCGAGATCAGCACACAGAAGGCGGAGAAGTTTCTCAACACGTTCTATTTCCAGTACGGACACCGTTCGATCGCCGACCTGGCGCACATCGCGCTGGCCATCGAGCGCCTGTCGATTCTCGCCGCCATCGAACTCGTCGACGAACAGCGCTGGGACGGGCAGGAGCGCTCCACGCGCTATCAAGATTTCCGCAAGAGCGGGTACTACACGCCCGACTTCGGCGGCGACGACGAAGCCCGCAAGCTCTACCGCGACACCGTCGACTTCCTGTTCACCGAGTACGACGCGCTCTCGGCGCACATGACCGATTACCTGATCAGCATCACGCCGAAACCCACCGACATGAAGCAGGACGCCTACGAGCGCACGCTAAAGGCCCGGGCATTCGACATCACGCGCTATCTGCTGCCGCTCGCGACCAATACCTCGCTGGGCGAGATCGTGAATGCACGCGCGCTAGAGAATCAAGTGGCTCATTTGTTGTCGCACACGCATAAAGAGGTGCGCGGGCTCGGAGAATCACTGAAGAAGGCGGCAACGGGCGCTGCGTACAACGTGAATGCAGATTCCTTGCGGACGTTGGTCGAGGAGATTCGCGCCGTGAATCCGCAATTGGGCGCGCGGGCCGAGCAGGAGTTGTTGCACGAAGTCCGCGTCGCGCCAACGCTCGTAAAGTACGCGGATCCGAATCCCTATGAGATGGAGACGCGGAAGGAACTGCGCCAGGCTGCACGCGAGTTGATGGCCGAGGAGCCGCTGGCTCCGTCGAAAGCCATCGTCGATCTGCTCGACGACGAGCCGCTGGAAGTGGAGATCGCAACGACGCTTCTCTACGAGCACTGCCATCATTCCTACCGCCAGATTCGCCACGCGGTGCAGGTGGCGGGCGAGCGACGGCGCCGCGAGATCATCGACCTCGGCCTGCGCCATCGCGGCAAGCACGACGAGATGCTGCGCGGCTTCCGCGCCGGACAGCAGTTTCGCTTCGACATCCTCATGGACACTGGCGGCTTCCGCGACATGCACCGCCACCGCCGTTGTATCCAAGTCATGCAGGCCTTTACCACCGCGCACGGCTACGAAATGCTGCTCGATATGGAAGATGCCGGCGTCCGCGGACGCTTCGACACCGCGATGCGCCGCGTGCAAACGGCCGTGCAGACGTTGTCTGCGCTAGGTGCCGGCAAGAATTCCGAGGCCGAAGAAAACTCGCAATACGCGATCCCCTTGGCGTTCAAGAAGAGAGCGCTGTTCAAGATGGACTTCGCCGAGGCGGTCTACATCTCCGAATTACGCACAACCCCGGCGGGGCATGTTTCCTATCGCAACGTGGCGTATGCGATGTACGAGGCGGTGGCGCGGAAGTATCCCGCCCTGGCGAAGTATTTCCGAGTGCACGATGTGACCGTGCCGGTGGATCTGCTGCAGAGGTAGTCCCGGCTTGTCATCCTGAGCGAAGCGAGCGACCTACGGAGTCTGCCGCGAGCGCCGATACTTCCAGCAAGTTGCATAGGTCCTTCGGCCCGCAAAATACGCGGGCCTCAGGATGACAAACCCGAGAGTCGGCGTACAACCCGCAAAACCGCCGGCCCATTTTGGAACGCTTTCCACAGTATTCTTCTTGATTCGCCTTTTCTTCGCTTCCATTCCTATGTATAATCCGACCAAACTTAGAAAGCACTAATAATCTGCAATTCTTCAAAGGAGCCACTCCCATGGCGGACGAACGGGGCAAGGCGATCGAGTTGGCGGTATCTCAAATCGAAAAGCAGTTTGGCAAAGGTTCGATTATGCGGTTGGGATCGAAGGAAGCCATTGTTCCGATCGCGGTGATCTCGACGGGCTCCATCTCATTCGACGTCGCCCTGGGTGTCGGCGGATTTCCCCGCGGACGCGTCGTGGAAGTGTTCGGACCGGAATCGTCGGGCAAGACGACTATCACTTTGCAGGTGATCGCGGAAGCGCAGAAGACCGGGGGCATGGCCGCCTTCGTTGACGCCGAACACGCGCTCGATCCTGCCTATGCGAAGAAGCTGGGCGTGGACGTCGACAACCTGCTGGTTTCGCAGCCCGACTACGGCGAGCAGGCTCTGGAAATCACGGAGGCTTTGGTGCGGTCCAACGCCATTGACGTGCTGGTGGTCGACTCGGTTGCGGCGCTCGTCCCCAAAGCCGAACTCGACGGCGAGATGGGTGATAGCCACATGGGCCTGCAGGCGCGCCTGATGTCGCAAGCCCTCCGCAAGCTGACCGGCACGGTGTCCAAGTCGCGCACCTGCCTGATCTTCATCAACCAGATTCGCGAGAAGATCGGCGTGATGTTCGGCAATCCCGAGACCACCACCGGAGGCCGCGCGCTCAAGTTCTATTCGTCGGTCCGCGTCGATATCCGCCGCATCGCCGCCGTGAAGGAGGGCGACGTCGTCACCGGCTCGCGCACGAAGGTCAAAGTCGTGAAGAACAAAGTTGCCGCCCCGTTCCGTGAAGCCGAGTTCGATATTCTCTACGGGGAAGGCATCTCCCGCGAAGGCGATCTGCTCGATCTGGCGGTCAACAACAACATTCTTGAGAAGTCCGGATCATGGTTCAGCTACAAGGGCGAGCGCATCGGACAGGGACGCGAAAATGCCCGCCAGTTCCTCAAGGACAACAAAGACATCATGGCCAAGCTGGACACCGAAGTGCGAAAGGCGCTGGGATTGATCGCTGCGCCGGCACAGCCGGCCGCCGCGCCGGCGACGACAGCCCCAACGGGCCGAGTGACCACAATGCCGGCGGCGACCGATACGCCCAAGGCTCCCATCGTCGCAGCCAGACGTTAAGTTTCGTTGCCACCGGGCGCGGCTCATCCGTGGGTCGCGCCCGGGCCTCCCTCCCGTTGCGGCGCCTTATCCCGGGAATTTCTCAGGGTGTCCATCTTTGTCGCGTTTTGTGCAACAGGGTGGGGATTTTGATTTCCTCAGGACCACCCCAGCACCGCGGAGCTTTTAACCGAGAGTCGTCGAGGACAGGGTCTCGCCTCCACTCACCAGCTGTTGAGCTGTGCTCGACCGGACAGCCGAGGTGGCTGTCCCCACATTCCTTCCCCACATTGCATTGCCATCTCCGCTCTTACCCGCATAGAATCTCTAAGTCACTGCGCTGCTGCTCGCGCTCGCAGGCGGGCGGTCTTCGACCGAGGATGATTGAATAAAGGCACGGCCATCTACCCGGGTTCCTTTGATCCGCCGACCAACGGGCACCTCGACCTGATTCAGCGAGGCGCCAAGATTTTTGAAGAGCTCGTCGTCGCGATCCTCAGGAATTCGGAGAAGAGCCCGATGTTCAGCGTGGCCGAGCGCCGGGAGATGCTGCGCGAGTTGACCGCCGATCTGAGCAACGTCCGGATCGACACCTTTGACGGCCTGATGGTCGAGTACGCGAAATCGATTGACGCGATGTGCGTTCTGCGCGGCATTCGCGCCATTAGCGACTACGAATATGAGCTCCAGATGGCATTCATGAACCGCAACCTGGAGCCCACGCTGGAAACGGTCTTCATGATGCCGGCCGTCAAGTACTCCTACGTGAGTTCACGGCTGGTGCGGGAAGTAGCGCAGGCGGGCGGCCCTGTAAAGGGACTCGTCCCGGAAATTGTCGAACAGAAGTTGCGCGAGAAACTGGACCCGGCCTACAAGCTGGGCGAGACGCAACTCGTAGAAGTGCCCAGGAGAAGGAAGAAAAAAGCATGACCACGGCAACCATGGAAGCAGTGAAACTTACCGAAAGGATCAACCGGATCGAACCATCCGCCACGATGGCGGTCGTCGCGGAGGCCGACAAACTCCGTACGCAGGGCATCGACGTCGTCGATTTCGGCGCCGGAGAGCCTCATTTCTCCACGCCGCAACACATCAAGGAAGCGGCCATCGCAGCCATTGAAGGCAACTTCAGCAAGTACACGGCCGTCGCGGGCACCGCCGAGTTGCGCGACGCGATTGCGCACCGTCATAACGTCGATTTTGATTCCGATTGTCGCCGCGAAGAGATCATCGCCTCCGTAGGCGGCAAGCACGCACTTTTTAATGCCATTCAGGTTCTGGTCGATCACAACGACGAAGTCATTCTGCCGGTTCCCTACTGGGTTTCCTTTAAAGACATCATTCGCTACGCCGGCGGTGAGTGCGTTCTGCTGCAATCCGACGAGGCGCAGGGATTCCGCGTCACCGCCGAGATGGTCGCCCGTCTGATTACGCCGCGGACAAAGGCCATCATCCTGAATTCGCCGTCGAATCCTTCGGGCGCGGTCATGAAGCCCGAAGACATGAGCGAAGTGATCCGGCTGGCACACCAGCGCGGCATTTGGGTGCTGTCCGACGAATGCTACGTTTACCTCAACTACAGCGGCAAGAATTTCTCGGTCGGCTCGCTGCGCGAATACAAGGAACGCTTCGTCGTCCTCGGGTCGCTCTCGAAGACCTATGCGATGACCGGATGGCGCCTGGGCTACGCGATGGCTCCGGCGACAGTCACCAGCGCCATGGCCAAGCTGCAGAGCCAGTCGACGTCGAATCCGACGTCGATTGTGCAGAAGGCTGCGGTCGCCGCGCTGAAGGGACCGCAGGAGTGCGTCGAGCAGATGCGCCGCGAGTACATACAGCTTCGCGATCACGTGGTGAACGGGTTGCGCTCGATTCCAGGCGTGACCTGCACCAAGCCGGAGGGCGCGTTCTACGCCTATCCGAATATCTCGTCTTTTCTCGGTCGCGGAGGCCTGAAATCTGCATCTGATGTGGCCGGAAGACTCCTGCGCGAAGCGCATGTCGCCACCGTTCCGGGTGAGGGATTTGGCACGACCGACCACATCCGCGTCTCGTATGCGACCTCGAAGGCCGAGTTGGATCGCGGTCTCGAGCGCATGCGGAAGTTCTTCGCGGCGATTTAGTTTTTACACTGTGCCCCCCTTGGGACCTCTGTGGTGAACGATTCCAAAAAACTCACCACAGAGGACACAGGGGGCACAGAGAAATTTCTGATCTGGCTGGGCGCAGGCCGTTCTGTTGGTGAGCGGCCTTTTTTGTGGGCGCAAGTTTTCACATGGGAAATCTGTATCCACTCTTGATGCAGCCGGCATTTGATCCGCGCCCCTGGGGGACGCTGGACCTATCCCCGATCTATCCGAACCACCGGTTCGAGCAGAAGATCGGGGAATCCTGGCTGACCGGTGACGACTGCAAAGTTGCCAACGGTCCACTCAAAGGCAAAACGCTAACCCAACTGAGCGAGCAATATCAGCGCGACTTGGTGGGCGATGCGGCGCGCGATCCCAAACGATTTCCCCTGTTGCTCAAGTTTCTCTTTCCCCTCGAAAAGCTGTCGGTTCAGGTGCATCCCGACGATGCGCAAGCCCTTCGCGTTGGACAGCCATGGGGTAAAACTGAGTGCTGGTACGTGGCGCACGCCAAACCGGGCGCACAGATTGCGCTGGGACTCAAGCCAGGCGTCACTGCGGCGAAACTGGAAGAAGCGATTCATCAGAACCGTGCCGAGGAAGTGCTCAACTGGATCAACGTCTATGCCGGAGACATGATCTATGTCGCCGGAGGCACCGTCCACACGCTGGGTCCGGGATCGGTCATCGTCGAAACGCAGCAGCAGTCCGACATGACGTATCGTCTCTACGACTACGGCCGTCCGCGCGAGCTGCATCTCAAAGACGGCATGGCGGCTGTCAAAGAAAACGTGAAGTCGGGAAAGGTGCTGCGGCGCGCGCCCGAGCAGATCAGCAGCAAGACGCGTCGTGCCCCTCTGGTCGCAGCACCCTACTTCGTGGTCGAGATGTTCGAAGCGAAAGATCCGCTGCAATTAGCGGTTCGCGACGATTCTGGAAAAAGTTCGACACAGATTCTGGTTGCCGTCGAGGGCTGCGGAGTCATCGAAGCCCCGGGATTTGAGCCCGTCACTCTAGCGAAAGGCGACGCCGTTGTAATTCCCGCATCTGTGGGGGATTTTGGCGTGAGACCGCAGTGGGCCGTGGAATTCCTCCGAGCCTATGTGCCTGGAACAGCACTGCCCGAGCCGGAAACAAGAATGTAAGGATATTTCAGATTGCAGATTTTAGATTTCAGATGGGAAGCTGCGAAAATGTAAACGACGAGAATCAATCTGTAATCTGAGATCTGAAATCTGAAATCGCAAGCATGAGCAAGAACCCCAACTTCTATCCCGTGATTCTCGCCGGAGGCCGCGGGACCCGCTTCTGGCCACTCAGCCGCAAAAAGCGAGCTAAGCAACTGCTCGCGCTCGACGGCAAGCAGACCATGATCCAGCAAACGGTCGCGCGCCTCTTGCCGCTGGCCCCATCAAAGAAATTCTGGGTCATCACCAATGATGATCTTCGGCCTGCGATCGTCAAGCAACTTCCGAAGCTGCCGAAACCCCAGGTATTGGCGGAGCCGGTTGGGCGTAACACCGCGCCCGCCATCGGCCTGGCGGCGTTCTTGCTCTTGCGTACAGATCCCGATGCCGTAATCGGGTTGTTCCCTTCCGACCACGTGATCGCCGACGAGAAGCGATACCGCGAGACCATGGAACGCGGAATCGAAATCGCGGCCGCGGGAGCCAACATCGTGGTCCTCGGTATTCGGCCGACTCGCGCCGAAACCGGCTATGGATACATCGAAGGGGGCGGACTCTACCAGGGTAATGCGCTGTGTGTGCGCCGGTTCAGAGAGAAACCGAACGCCGAAACGGCCGCCGAGTTCGTTGCGGCGGGAAACTATTTCTGGAATAGCGGAATGTTCCTGTGGAGCGCGCGAACCCTGGCCGACGCCCTGCACGAGCATCTGCCCAAGACCGCGCCGATCCTCGAAGAGATCGCTTCAAAGTTCGGCACTTCAAGATTCGCCGCCACGTTTCGCAAGCTCTATCCGAAGTGCGAAAACATCAGCGTCGACTACGCCGTGCTCGAACCGCGCTCCGCCAAGGGCGAACAAGACAGCAACATCTTCTGTCTGCCCGCCGATTTCGGATGGAACGATCTCGGCTCCTGGACAGCTCTGCACGAACATCACACTGCGAAGAGCACTCCGCCGGAAGGCAACTTGATCGACGCCGCCGGAACCTTTGTTCTGAACGCCCGCGGCAATTACGTGCACGCCCCGGGAAAATTCGTAGCAGCGGTGGGGGTGAGCGATGTGGTCGTGGTAGAAACATCGGACGCTCTGTTGATCACGACGCGCCAGCACGCGCAGGACGTGGGCAAGATCGTTAAGTATCTGGACGAGAAGAAGATGAATAAGCTGGTATAAGAGGGGCCAGGGATCAGGGGTCCGGGACTAGTCAAAGCGATACTCTCATTCTGATCCCTGGCCCCTGTACCCTAATTCTAGAATCATGTCTCAGGAAATCAAGTTCGGCACCGACGGCTGGCGCGGCCTCATTGCCGACGACTTCACCTTCGATAACGTCCGCCTTGTCGCGGGAGCGATTGCCGGCTATGTGCTGAAGAATGAGGATTCCAAGCGTGGCGTCATCGTCGGATACGATGCTCGTTTCGCCTCTCCCCGTGCCGCGCAGATTGTCGCTGAAGTGCTCGCCGAAGCCGGCATTCCGGTCAAACTAGCCAACGACTACACGCCCACTCCCGCAGTTTCATATGCCGTCAAGCATCAAGGCGGCGCCGGAGGCGTGATGGTCACCTCCAGCCACAATCCCTGGAACTGGAACGGTGTGAAGTTCAAAGGCAATTTCGGCGGCTCGGCTACACCGGCGATCATGAAAAAGATCGAAGACGAACTCGCCGCTGGTGCGGCGCCCAAAGGAACAAAGGCGAAGATCGAGGACGTCGATCTGAAGAAGGAATACGTGAAAGCTGTCTGCGCCTTCGCCGATATGGACCTGATTGCGAAAACGAAATTCAAGTTCGCCGTCGACGCGATGTACGGCTCGGGACGCGGCGTTCTGGCCGGAATCTTCGCCGAACGCGGAGTGCACTGCGTCGCAATCCGCCAGGAATTGAATCCGCTCTTCCCCGGCATCAATCCTGAACCGATTGAGCCGCATGTCGCCATGCTGCAGGAGACTGTCGTGCACGAGAAGTGCGATGCCGGTCTTGCTACTGACGGCGACGCCGACCGCATCGGAGCCGTCGCCGAGGACGGCAGCTTCGTCGACTCGCACAAGATTTTCTGCGTCCTGCTGCGTTGGCTCCTCGAGCGCAAGAAGTGGCCGGGCGAAGTAGTCCGCGCATTCAACACTACCCGCATGATCGATCGGATCGCGGCAAAGTACGGGCGTAAACTCCATGAGACCTCCATCGGATTCAAGTACGTCGCCGATCTCATGATGGAGCGCGAAATCCTGATGGGCGGCGAAGAGTCTGGCGGCATCGGCTATTCGCGTTTCCTCCCTGAGCGCGACGGCGTTCTGAACTCTCTCTTGCTGGCCAATGCCATGGCTGAGGAAGGCAAGCCGCTGGGGCAACTCGTCGCCGATCTGCAGCGCGAATTCGGCCCGCACTACTACGGCCGCCGAGACTTGCACATTCCGGACGACATGAAACAAAGCGCAATCCAGCGCGCCCGCTCCGAAGACACACAGACTCTCGGCAAGTACAAAGTGCTTAAGAAAGAGTACATGGATGGCGTAAAGTTCTTTCTCGACGCCCCTACGAACGGACACGGGGCCGAAGCATGGGCGCTGTTCCGCGCATCGGGAACCGAGCACTTGCTACGCCTCTACACCGAAGCCTCATCGAAAGAACTGGTGCACGAATTACTTGTGACCGGCGAGCAATTTGTGAGAAGCGGCGCCTGATGTAGGCGATAATCAATTAGAGATGCCATCCGCACCCAATCCGGCCCAGAGCGATTCGCCAGAAGCGCGCCGCTACAACCGCATTCGGCGATGGCTCGGCATCGCAGACTTCGCCGTCGGTCTCGTGTTTCTCATCGTGCTGCTAGCCATGGGCTGGTCCGAGTCTCTCCGCGATTTGGCCTACCGCATGGGATTCCAGAACTATTCGCTGTCCCTGTTCATGTACATCGTGCTCTTGCTCGCCATCAGCAAGGTGCTCGGCATCGGCCTCGACTACTACGGATTTCGTGTGGAGCGGGGCTACAAGCTCTCGAACCAGAGGTTCGGCTCCTGGTTGTGGGACGACATCAAGGGATTTCTGGTCGGCTTGGTTCTGGGCAGCATTGTGATCGAGTTGCTGTATTTCACGATCCGGCAATGGCCGCAAAACTGGTGGCTCCTGGCTTGGGCCCTGTTCATGGGGCTGTTCATCCTGCTCGCGCAACTTGCTCCGGTTCTCCTGTTCCCGATCTTCTACAAATTCGAGCCGCTCGACGACGAAGATCTGAAACGTCGCTTGATCATGCTCGGCCAGCGTGCGGGCACCCAGGTCCGCGGAGTCTATCGCTGGAAATTGTCGGAGAAGAGCAAGAAGGCCAATGCCGCCCTCACCGGCCTGGGCAGCACGCGAAGAATCATTCTCGCCGATACGTTGCTCGACAATTACACGCCCGACGAGATCGAAGCCGTACTCGCCCACGAACTCGGACACCACGTCCACCGCCACATCCTGAAGAGCATCTTGGTGCAGGCCGCAATCACCTTCGTCGGCTTCTGGGCGGCGAACTGGACCCTGCACTACGCCGTTGACCATCACATGTTCGAGGAGCTCTCCGACTTCGCCAACTTGCCGCTTCTGGCGCTGGTTTCGGTCGTGCTTTCCCTCGTGCTGATGCCCGCGCTCAACGCCTATTCGCGCTTCAACGAGCGCCAGGCCGACCGCTACGCATTCGAGTCGATCGCCAGCGTAGAACCATTCGTATCTTCGATGAACAAACTCGCGGAGCAGAATCTGGCTGAGCGCGTGCCATCGAAGTGGGTAGAGTGGTTCTTCCACTCGCATCCGTCGATTTCCAGGCGACTCGCCGCCGCGGAATCTTGGAGCAAGTCTCAGAGCGCAAGCCGCATCTATGAGTTGTAGGCCAACCAAGCACGGGGTATTTGCTTGCCTCCTTGCCGTAATCTGCTGCAGTGTGGCACTCGGACAGAATGCGGTATCGTGCGCGAAGTGTGTTGAGTGGAACAAAGCGCAGCCGCCCTTCCGCATCTTTGGCAACACCTATTACGTGGGCACTCACGGGCTGAGTTCGGTCCTGATCACTTCGCCGGCAGGGCATGTTCTGATCGACGGAGACCTGCCGGAGTCAGTTGGTCAGATCGTGGACAATATCCGATCGCTCGGTTTTCGCGTGGAAGACGTGAAGCTGATTCTGAACTCGCACGTGCATTTCGATCACGCGGGCGGCATCGCGGAACTGCAGCGCCGAAGCGGCGCATGCGTGGTGGCCAGCCAGTGGAGTGCGGAGGTACTGAGAAAAGGCGGAGTGGGAAGAGGAGATTCGCAATACGGGACGTTAACACCGATTGCCGCGGTCAAGAATGTGAGCGTGTTTCGCGATGGTGAGAGCCTTCATCTAGGTGAGATCACGATAACGCCGCACCTGACGCCGGGCCACACTCCAGGCGGCACGAGTTGGACGTGGAAAACCTGCGAAGGATCGGTGTGTGACGACATGGTCTACGCCGACAGCCTGAATCCCATCTCTGCTCCCGGATTCCGATTTACAAAGAGTCGCGAGTATCCCCACGCCCTCGAGGATTTCGAAGAGAGTTTTACATTTTTTGAGGCCACACCGTGCGATGTGCTTATCACCGCGCACCCGGAAGTGTCAGGATTTTGGGATCGTCTGGCTTTGCGGGAGAAAGGCGTGAAACCTGATCCCTTCATAGATTCAGGGGCCTGTCACAAACTTGCCGAGAACGCGCGTGAGAAACTCCGGCAACGTCTGGCGGATGAGGGCAAGCGCTAGAGCGGATTACTAAGTTGTTAAGTCCTCTTCTGGTCTCATCCTGAGCGGCGTTCTTCGCCGCAAAAGACGCGGCTCAGGATGACATTGTTATGGATTTCAGCAAAACAAAAGAGCTCTATGTCGGCCTCACGGCTTTTTCAGGATCTCGATTACCCGCTGCAGGTCTTCCTCTGTATCAACCCCAACGCTGTCATACGGCGTTTCCCCGCAGTAGATCGAAATTCCATTTTCCAGAAATCGAAGCTGCTCCAGTCGCTCGCTCTTCTCGAGCGAGGATTCGGGCAGGGTTACGAAACGGTCCAGCGCCGCCTTGCGATAAACGTAGAGGCCGAGGTGCTTGAAGTACCGCGGATTTGTCTTGACCCGGTCGAACGGGATCGTCGCGCGAGAAAAGTACAAAGCGCGGCCGGCCAGATCCGTTATCACTTTCACAGCATTTGGATTTGAGATGTCGACTGCAGCGGCGGGCGTCATCAGCGTGCCAACCTGAGCCGCGGGATTTTCCATCCCCCGCAACAGGGAAGCGATCTGCTCAGCCCGCACCATCGGCTCATCCCCCTGCACGTTGATATACACGTCTGCCACCTCGTGGCCCGAGACCTCGTGAACGCGCTCGGTCCCACTTTTGTGAGTCGCTGCGGTCATCTGCGCCTTCCACCCATTTTTGCGGCAGGCGCTCATGATCTCGTCGGAATCCGTCGCGATAATCACGTCGGCGAGCAACGGCGACGATCGCACCGCTTCATACACCACTCCGATCAGCGGTTTCCCACCGATCTCGCGCAGCATCTTGCGAGGCAGGCGCGTCGAAGCCAGACGCGCAGGAATCACGGCAATCGCTTTCATGGACCTTCCGATTATTCCAGATCGCCGCTACTTCGAATTCAAATTCAAAGCAGTCTCGTGCCTAGGCTGGTACAGTCCAATGGCACGTCCGCTGGGCAGCGGGATAGTCGTGCTCATGCCCCATTGTGCCTGCTGGATCTCGCTGCATTCAACATGTTTCGCCCGCAGCGACGTGATCTCCGCCTTCAGGTCGTCGCACATCAAATAGAGCACTGCTCCCAGCAGTTGTTGCCCGCCATGGGTTTGCGAGAAGTCGCGGTCGGCAGGATGAATCGCCGCCTCCGCCGGTGGCATTGCGAAAATCAGCCACCCGTGCCCGACATCGACCGAGCGAAGTCCGAGGGCGTCGGAGAAAAATGCACGGTCGGCCTCAGGGTCCTGGCTGTAGAACAGGACGTGCGCTCCAAAAATCATGCCGCAAAGTATACGCCGGTCGGCTCCGGGTGTAGGTTAATGTGCGACCGCACCTGCTCTCCCGGCGATCTCTGCGGGAATTTCTCCGCGTCCTCCGCGGTTAGAATCTTCCTCAGAATGGATGGACGCGCGCCGCAAGTTTGACCTATTCTCACAGCGCCTCTCACAGGGCAAGGTCGTTCTCTGGATTTATGACGGATTGAGAAGCCTGTTCCACAACCCGAGCATCACGATTGGCAGCACAGTCGGCGCGATGCCTGCCCCTCTTGACGGCGGAGCGGCGATGGCTCCCGACTTCATAGTTCGCGGGGGCACAGACGGATTCGCTGCCGCTGCCCGAAGCGCAGGCTTATATCAAGGAAACGGATTATCGTCCGAAACCGAAGACGATGCAGCGGCTCGGGTCTTATTCGCTAATGCAACCTTCTTTCGCGGTACGCACTACGAAGCCTAACCCATCAGATTCAAGCAACCCAAGATAACTAGAGGACACAATGAACCATACTTATGAGCAATCCTGCCCGTGTGAAGTTTGCCTGCGAATCACGTTCGCGGCACGCTTCGGACGGGAACAAGAGCACGAAATTACCAGCGCAGGCCAACAGATCGGCAACGTGAGCACCGAACACGAAGTCACCGGCAATCCGCAAAGCCGGAGACCCCGATCCTCTGGCTATGGAGCGTAGTACGGAAAACGAATGCCCGTAGCAACCCCATTTCTTTGCAGTTGCGCCAAGCCCATTCGACAGGTTATCTCCGTTCGCTCTGCGCAATGGGTACATGCCGATGGGTCGCCCGCGTGCTATTACGGGCATCCTTCAGCGCTGCCCGAACCGACCCCCGAATATGAGACCCAGAAGTAAGCATCCGTTAGAACTGACTGGACAACGCTTTGGTCGGCTGCTCGCTATCGAGCGTACGGGGAAATACCGTGGTGCTTATAAGTGGTTGTGCCTTTGCGATTGCGGACGGGTGGTCGAAGTTCTCGGATCAAAGCTCGTGTCCGGACATACCAAGTCCTGCGGATGCATTCGCAACGAATACGCTAGCAAGATGGGAAACAAGTTCAAACACTTACTCGTGGTCGGTGACAACGAGTACACCCGCAAGCGAAATACAATCCACGGGCAGACCAAGAGCCCCGCTTATCGAGTGTGGATACGTATGAGGGCTCGCGCGGGCACTAAGGTTTGCAAACGCTGGCAACACTTCAGTAACTTTCTCTCGGATGTCGGTCTGAAGCCTAGCCCGAAACACATACTAAGACGTTATCCAAGGAAGAACGGATACTATTCGCCGAAGAACTGTCATTGGTTTGCTCCCCGCAGCCAATCCTTGCCCGAAACCTGTACGGAAACCGTATAGCTCGCCCGTAACAAATCCTAGGAACCCATGAACAAAGTAAAGAACATGATCGGGTATCAGTCTGAGTTCTTCGAAGTCCTCGGGCAATCCGATAAGACTGACAAATCCTACTGCACGTACTGGTATTGCCAGTGTACGTGCGGGCGACTGTTTGAGGCTCGCGGACATGACATCAGACGCGGGCGGCAGAAGTCTTGCGGTTGCCTGAGTGAGCGGAAGACACGGAAGCACGGAGCGCTATCCAAAAATGCTCGCCCGGAAGCCCGAAAGACCTACACGAGTTGGAGCAATATGCTGGCCCGTTGTTACAACCCCAAGAGCACGAGCTATCGCTACTACGGAGCCAAAGGCGTTTCAGTCTGTGCCCGTTGGAACCCAAAGGCTGGCGGATCGTTCGCGAACTTCCTAGCCGACATTGGCTACCGCCCTTTTGGGGCAACTATCAGCAGATGGCTAGACACGGGCAACTACGAGCCGGGGAACTGTCTCTGGCAAACCCGAGAGCAGCAGGAACTCCATAGGTTTTGCAAGCGCATCTTGCGGGAGTACCCGGTTCCGGCATTGTACGGTTTACGGACAGCCGGAAGCCCACAACCGACTATCTAGCCCGTAAGGACATTATGAATCTCGAATCTTATGCATTCAACAGGAGACCACAATGGATTTTATAAATTACGCAGCGAAAACGTACGGCTCGTCGGGCTTTCCGACCGTGTCCGCATCCACATCTAGCCCGAAGACCTTGTATCACGCGCCGATGGATTTGATTTACGTCAATACCGGAAGCGGCTGGCAGCCGATGGTTCAGCCGGGTTCGGCGTCCGTCTATTCGGCCTATACAACCTTGGACAGCGCAACTAAGACAAACGTCTTGGCAAGTGTATCGGACGTAAGCTCGGCCCCGCATACTCGCCATAAGGCTATAAGTGCCAAAGTTCAGGACTTGACCATAGGAAAGTAGTGCGGAAACCATGATGCCGAACTTAGATCAATTTCCTAGGCCGAACCATTCACTATCTGACCATTATCGGGATAGAGCCTGATGGTACGGGCTTGTTCCGTTGCAGATGTAAGCGCCGGGTCAGGGGTTCAGTCGCAGCCGTGGCCGAAGGCAAACTTAGATCGTGCGGGGAATGCCGCCCGAAGCCCGGATTGAATCCGCATCTAGGCCGCAAGCCCGAAAAGCTAGCAAAGATGATCGAGACGCTTAATGAGGCGGTACTCGCGTGGGGTCTGAAAGAGGCACTTGAGGCGAACAATGTCTCCCAGAAGTGGATTCGCAGGCAAGTATTCCCGGAGTTTCCAATCGAGCCTGAGTCTTGTACGGAAAACGGATAGCCCGTAGCCGTACGGAAACCGTACAAGCTCGCCCGGAAACAAGCTAGTCCCGATTTCGTAACAACACTCAAAGTAGTAAACAGGGGCGGAAAGAATCGTGGGATTCTGCACGATGGGGGTGTCTGGAAATGAAGGAAGCAGGCAAGAAACCCTATGATCCGCCGCACGTCGTCAAGATTGATCTTCGCCCGGAGGAGGCAGTTCTCACCCATTGCAAAATATCAGGCGGCTCGGGTCCGATTGGCGCGTCCTGTAACATCCTGATCGTGCAATGCTCCACCGTTGATCGTAGGTCGCCGAAACTGATGGATGTGTGCGGAAAGCGGACACAGTAGCCCGTAACCATCATTGTCCGGAAAGCGTACAGGGTCGCCCGTAACAAACATAGAGCGCAATGAGAGAGCAGATAGGTTATAAGAGATACATAGAACCGCTGACACTATGGGAATGAATGGGAGCATACGTTCAGCGTACGGATAACGTACGTTCGCGGAGCGCGTAAGCGCGGAGCGGGGCGTCCCAATCATCCAGTTACAGCCGATCACACCCAATCATTGCCCGGATTAATTAGAGCTAAGAAATTGATACCACCACGCTCTCTTTCGATAAGACAAACTTTCGGTCAATTACGACGGTCTTCGTACTTTGAAATCTCAAATTGCGACGAATCGAACCATGCAGCGCGTCATGCAGCGCTTATTGTAACCTATTGATAACACAGGTACAGATAGACGATGCGCGGTCTGTGGGACCGTCGCTCAACTGATCCGAAATTGACTCAGGATGTGTACGCTATTGGTAGGTTAATGGCACGCTATAAGCCAGCTAATGTACCTGTTTCGGGCTTCCGGGCGACGGCAAGAAATCTCATAAAAATTCGGCCGATGTCGCAGGTCGGTCAAGGATAGATCGCCTCACAGGGCTAACAGGATAAGCGGCGCAGAGCCTTCTGAGCGAGCTTTCACGCTTGGCCGAATCGTCCGGGTCGCGTGCTCGTCGCTTCTTAATCGCTAGTACGGTTTCCGGATCGCTATCTAATTCGCCCGCAATGACTTAGACTGTCCGCAAGCTGTTCACTACCCGCTAACTAATTCTACGCCCGCAACGGAAGGTCACCCTCCTGCAACAGCGTCACCGGATTGAAAACGTCGGGGGAAGAAAGCGCATCCGCAGTTTGGGGAGAACGCTGTGCTAAGTGCTGACGC
>Ga0209580_10000228_pt1 | contig 35381 bp, 25 predicted proteins | sample Coa_R1_5_FD_187153 | JGI IMG/M metagenome (GOLD analysis project Ga0209580, IMG submission 187153) | Surface soil microbial communities from Centralia Pennsylvania, which are recovering from an underground coalmine fire - Coalmine... | ecosystem: Environmental > Terrestrial > Soil >... | reverse complement strand
AGAAGGGGATGGGGGCAACATCCAAAACACCGCCAATTCGTTATGTGGAACGGGAAAACTGAATCCGGAGACAGAACAGAAAGTCTGCAACGTCGCTGCGGCTGAGCCTGCAAGCAACCAAGCGCCCGTAGCTCCGGCGCAGCAACCTGCCCCGCCTTCGCTTGAGGATCAGGCAAAGCACGCCCAGCAGTACGCTGACTGCCTTAAGATCGCAGTCAATAACCCGAGCATCGTTTGCAAGCAGTAGTATTCGCCACTGCCCCCGTCTGTCTTGTCTTAGGAACTTTAGTGAAACCTTTTCACCAGATTTCAGCGAAATGTTGGCACTCGCCGGGTCAATTGGGGTGAACTGGCCAGCGTTGACTTGAATCGCGATCCGGGAAAATTTCAGTCGCACGATGAAAGGGATAGGTCATAACTTGAGGAGCAAGAACAGGGGAATGACCCTAGATGAATTTAAGGCTCGCATCGCCCCTCGAGAAGGACCCATCGCGAAACGAGTGAGCGGCGTTCCGTTCTCGACGCACGACACCGACTGTCGCCTCCGAGACACGGGACGCCCCAGCGCAAAGTGCGAACGCTGCCAAAAAGCGAAGCGCCGAAGAGCCAATCGCAGGAAAGCCAAAAGAGTAGCCGCGAAGTGCGCTGCTGAGGTAAGCGTCCTACGTTACAAAGACAAGGGGCCGCGTAAGAGCGACAGTGTCTTCGCCATAAGCGGAGGCTTGCCCAGCTTGGGAAAGGGAAGCCGATGACCACTCCGGACGCCAGAGATTGCGGCGCATATGCGACTTTGTTGTAACCAGTCTCTTACGCTCACCCCCCGGCAAAGGAACTGGTGCCGCCCGGCTGGTCGCTCCTCGCGGTGAAAAATCCTCGACAAACTGTGCTGTCGTTCGCCGAGTTGCAGGCAGGGATAAAGACTCCGGTCAGGTCTAAGATGTGCGCCTGAGGGCGCGGAATGCCGCTGGCGACGGCAAAATGACCCGTGGATGTGGTCGTCAAACGGCGCTAGGAACCCCGGAAATTGGTTCGGATTGGTTTCCGTCGTCCTGCGGCTACTCTGGTCGCGTCGGACTTCGCATATACAATGCTTTCGAATTGGAGCGCGAAGTGCCCAAGATCGGTATTTGGCTTTTGGTCGCTTGTGCCGTTGCTATTCTTCTCCGCTTCGCATGGACCCGGCGTGGCAGGAAACTCCATGCCCAAGCGCAAGGAGTCAGAGAGATCGACCCGCACTCGATACTTTTCACCTTGCCTACGATTTGCGACGTGGCACCAGAAACAATCCAAGACCCAAGCCACAATAACCCGGAAGCGATCCACATCCACGAAGACGATTGGAGGCAAATCGAATTCATCGCCGAAACGAACCTGCCCCAAGTTGACCGTGAGATGGCCACAATTGATGCATTCAAGCACGCCAACTGGACTGGTGCAGGGTGGAAGAGCGTGTACATTCGGAAGGAACGTCCGGACGGTCTGCTTCCGAGTCACCTTCCTTACAGTGTGATCGATTCCGTTCCGCATGGCCCGATTCAGGAGTTAGTTATCGGGAGCGCCGGGCAGGAAGCCATCGTGAAGGGTGGTTTCGCCGTTCGTATTAGCCCGACTCTGTTCATGTACGGACGCCAATCGCAAGGAATTATTGTTGACCTCGGGCTTTCCATGAGCCCGGACCAGAAAGGATCGGTTCCAACTCAAGACCTTCTGGACTTGTGCAGGAAGTTTCATCTGATCGTTGCCGATTGGTGCGCTGGTCGCATTGTCGCCCGGCCCTGAGACATTCTGGGCGACGGAGTGGGCGGAATTGGTTCCGGTTTCTACGGCGTGTAGACCGACAACTGGTTCATTCCGACCCGCACACCGATCTACGGTTAGGCGCGGAGCAATCGCCAATAGTTCCTGCTTGCGCGAGCAGGCGGGCAGCTAGGATCAACAAACGGTTTCTTGGAGATCATTATCGCTCGCGCAATTTCTTGGCGACGAGGATTTCGCCTGCGGCCCGAAGCTACCCGATTTCAATGTCCATCCGTACCATTCCAATTTGCTGCCGTGCGCAAAAGTGTAATGCCCGTCCACCGGCCATGGGAGCAATGCTAGGATCACAGCATTGTTACGTTTCGGTGGTGATTGAAATCACTGACAGAACGCGCTGATCAACCTAATTTCAAGCCTGCAAGACTCCCCCGTAAGATTGTCCTAAGTCTTTCCGCTGAAAGTCGGCCACAGGCAAATTCGGACGGACAGAGGAGGTACCCTTGAATTCCTACCTCGCTCACGGGGTTTCGCTCCCAACAGCCGCAATCCAACGGTCTCTGCTTTTTTCTGACCTTCCTTCCGCTGACTGTGCAACGATCATTTCGGCCGCGAAGCAAAAACGCTTCTTAAAGAAGCAGAGAATCTTTTTGGAAGGTGATCCCGTCCAACAGGTTGTGTTGCTGCTTTCCGGTTCTGTCAAAATGACTCAGTTCGGGTCCACAGGCACAGAGGTCATCCTTAGACTGAATCGGCCGGGAGACGTACTGGGTGGATTTGGGAATGCTCTAGTACTACTGTGTTACAAAAAGGGCGATCCACAAAAAGGACAACCCGAGAGTTGTCGGAGCAGAACGCGTGCGATGGTTTGTCGAAGCGTAGCAATGGACCAGGCGTTATGCCGCTCCACGCGTACCGGGCGAACCCCGAGGGCGGAACTTGAGCTGCATTTCGGGGACGGGTAAGTCCACTTGACCGGCGCGAGCGGAGGGGGAAAAACGGCTCCGCTCGGCTACCAGAAACCCATAAGCCGCGATGCAGAGAGTGGCGTGATGGTGAAAGCCGCGCCAGCCTCGTCCTTCATAGTGGCCCAGTCCAAGTTCTTGCTTTAGTTCTTGGTAGTCACGCTCGATGATCCAGCGCAGCTTAGCCAAGCGCACCAGGTCGGGAAGTTTGGTATCCGCAGGTAAGGTAGATAACCAGTACTTCGAGGGTTCGGCTTCTTGCTTGGGCCACTCGATCAGCAGCCATTCCTCGGGCCGAGGCTCGCTGCTCCAGTAATCGCGATGAGCGGGACGTATCCGCAGAGCTGCGAAACGAGAACGCAGAGGTTTGCGAGTTCCTTCCCGCCAGCTCACATTCTTCCACCGCGAGGCAGGTAAGCTCATGGCTAGCTCGCGAGCCGAGATCGGGGCATGTTCGCCATTCCGGCGTAACAACTTAGTAGGACGTCCGATGCCTTTCCATTTCCTCTTGGGCAACGGCTGTTGGCCAGGTCGCCACACACTCATGGACGACTGAACCCCCACCACATAGAGCAATCCTAATTCGGTGATACCATCGCGGAATTCCGTGTCATTACCATAAGCGGCGTCAGTCAGAACCGGAGCCGCGGGGATCTCTCGATCCAGAGCGATGCGAATTTGCTGCAAAGCAATTTCCGGCTTGGTCTGAAAACAGATTTCCGCCGGTATACCTGTGGTCTTTCTTCGCTTCTTGTCCTCGGTCCAGGCTTGCGGTAAGTACAGACGCCACGCGATGGGCAGACTCGCTTCCGCCGTGCTGACCGACAAACTCACGGCCACCCGGCAGTTCTCCTGCTTGCCGACCTGTCCACAGTACTGTCGCGTCACTCCTACCGAATGCGTCCCTTTTTTCACGAACCCAGTGTCATCGACGATCCAGGCTTCGATCGGCCCTTGCTTCTGCATGGCAGGCAGCGCGTACTGCCGCACTGCTTCCAGCATGTCTTCGTCACTCCAGGGAGCATCGGCTACGACGTGGTGCAACGATTGATGGGTCTGGCGCACGTTGTCCGGGCAGAGGCGGGCCGCCATCGGTTCCACGCTCTTGCGTTCGCCGGGAAGAAGCAAGCCCGTGCAATAAGACTTCAGAGGGACTACCCGATCCAAGTGGCCCGCGGCATGCGCCAGGCGATCCAAGTAAGCCGCGAAGCGTTTTTGCTGGGCGCCTGGCGCTACAGAGTTGGCGCTCATGATCCGCAACTTACCATTACCGAATGCTAGACCGGAAAATCTTTCAGTCAAAGGTATCCGGTTTGTAACACAGTAGTACTAGACTAGTCTAGCTAGTGTGGTGTCCCATAAATAACTAGCATAAGTATCGAGCTTGGGGTACGCTCCGAGCATGATTACGGGACGGCCCAAGCCCTCCCTTACCCTTGCCCCGGACGAACAAACCCAACTGCGTAGCCTGGCCGCTTCCCGCACCCTGCCGCATTCTCTGGTGGCACGGGTCAAACTGGTGCTCTGGTCGGCGCAGGGACAAAGCAACACTGAAATCGCGGTTCGTCTGCGCTGGACGAAATGCTACGGTGGGCAAGTGGCGGCAGCGTTTTATCGAGCATCGACTGGCCGGACTCTATGACGAACTGCGTCCCGGTCGACCCCGCAGCATCGAGGATGAGCAGATCGCCGTTCTGCTGAAGCGCACGCTCTCGCGCAAGCCCACCAACAGCACCCACTGAGCATCCGGCAGGCCGCTCAAGCCAGCGGGATTTCCCGATCCACCGTGCATCGCCTGTTTCAGACATTCGCGCTGCAGCCTCATCGCAGCCGGAGTTTCAAGCTCTCCACCGATCCTTTCTTTATCGACAAGGTGCGTGACATCGTTGGTCCTCTACTTGCACCCACCGGATCACGCTCTGGTGCTCTGCGTCGATGAAAGAGCCAGATTCAGGCCCTGAACCGCACCCAGCCTGTGTTGCCTATGGGCTTGGGGTACGTCGAGGGCATTACTCATGATTACGTCCACCACGGCACCACCACTCTGTTTGCCGCCTTGGACATCGCCACCGGCGCGGTGTTCACCGAGTGCAAGCCTCGCCACCGTCATCAGGAGTTCCTCTCCTTCTTACGTCATCTGGACGAGTCGGTGCCATCCGAACTCGATCTTCACCTGATCGTCGATAACTACACCACCCACAAACACCCCAAGGTCCGCACCTGGCTGGCCCAGCGGCCCCGCTATCACATGCACTACACCCCCACCTACTCCTCTTGGCTCAACCAGGTCGAACGTTGGTTCGGTCTCATCACCCAACACGCTATTCGCCGGGGCACCTTCACCAGTGTGCAGGACCTCATCCAGAAGATCGATTCCTTCCTGCGTCATTACAATCGTTCGAGTCGGCCTTTCGTCTGGACCACGACGGCAGATTCGATCCTCAAGAAAATCGCCCGACTTTGTTCGCGTATTTCCGACACGACACTAGGAGTAGAATTCACTCTCCCACGGAGGTGCCCTGATGCATCGTTTCCGCGCGTCGCGTGTTCTCGCCATCTTTCTGCTATTTGCACTGGCCACATTCGCCTTTGCTCAATCTGCTCTCATCCCTCGCAGCGTTCTCTTTGGCAATCCCGAACGCACCGGCCCTCAGATTTCTCCTGATGGCACGATGCTGGCCTACCTGGCTCCCGATCAGGGCGTCCTGAACGTCTGGGTGCGCACGCTGGGCAAGACCGATGACCGCGTCATCACCAACGATCGCAAGCGCGGCATCCGCAATTTCATCTGGCGGCCCGATTCGAAGAACGTTCTCTACGGGCAGGATCAGGGCGGCGACGAGAACTGGCGCATCTATCAGACCAACGTCGCCAGCAAGCAGACCAAGGATCTCACCCCGTTCGAGAAGTCGCGCGCCGACATTCTGTCGTTCGACCCTGATCATCCGGACACGATTCTGATCCAGTCGAACAAGCGCGATTCGAAGGTCTTCGATGTCTATCGCGCCAATCTCAAGACCGGCGAACTGACGCTCGACACGCAGAATCCGGGCGACGTGCAGGGATGGCAGGCGGATCACAACCTCGAAGTCCGCGCCGCGCAGGTCACCACCGAGGACGGTGGAACGATCATCCGCGTCCGCGATGACGTCAAGTCTACCTGGCGCGAACTAATCAAATGGGGTCCGGAGGAAACGCTAGGCAATGTCGTGAACTTCACTCCTGACAACAAGGCGTTGTGGATCATAACCTCGCTCGATGCCAATGCAGCGCGCCTCATCTCGGTCGACATCGCAACCGCCAAGCGCACGGTGATCGCGGAAGATCCGCAGTTCGACGTGTCGTTCGCCGTGGAGCAGCCGAAGAATCACATGCTCCAGGCGGTTGTGTTTCTTCGCGAGCGCCGCGATTTCCAGATCCTCGACAAGGACATTCAGGCCGACTTCGACGCGCTGCACAAAGTGCGCGATGCCGATATCAGCAACATCAGTCGCGACATGAAGGACGACAAGTGGATTGTCACGTTCGAGGGCGACGATTCTCCGGTTTACTACTACCTTTACGACCGCGCGACGAAGCAGGCCTCCATGCTGTTCAGCAATCGGCCCGCGCTCGAGAAGTACAAGCTCGCCAAGGTTCAGCCGGTCGAGTACACCGCTCGTGACGGCATGAAGATTTACGGATATCTCACCACTCCCGCTGGTGTCGAGGCAAAGAACCTGCCGATGGTCGTTTTTCCGCACGGCGGCCCGTGGGGACGCGACCTCTGGGGATACGCTCCCTATGCGCAATGGCTGGCCAATCGCGGCTATGCGGTTTTGCAGCCGAATTTCCGAGCGTCGACCGGATATGGCAAGCAGTACCTGAATGCCGGCGATCGTCAGTGGGCGGGCGCGATGCACACTGACTTGCTCGATGGAAAAGACTGGGTCGTACAGAAGGGCGTTGCCGATCCCAAGAAGATTTGCATCATGGGCGGCAGCTACGGCGGTTACGCGACGCTGGCCGGAGTTGCTTTTTCGCCGGATGCGTTCTCGTGCGGCGTAGACATCGTAGGGCCATCGAACCTGAACACGTTGCTGAAGACGATTCCCCCATATTGGTCCACCTTCCTGGCGATTTTTCACAAGCGCATGGGCGACAACGAGGAATTCTTGAAGACGCAGTCTCCGTTGTTCAAGGCGGACCAGATCAAAGTGCCGCTGCTGATTGGGCAAGGGGCGAACGATCCGCGCGTCAACAAAGCCGAGAGCGATCAGATTGTGGCCGCCATGCGGAAGAACAACAAGCCGGTGGAATATTACGTCTTCCCCGACGAAGGCCACGGCTTCGCGCGTCCGGAGAACCGCATGGCGTTCAACGCCGCGTCGGAGGTGTTCCTGGCCAAGTATCTCGGCGGTCGCGCCGAGCCTCCCAGCGAGGCGGAGCAGAAGCTGCTGGACAGCGTGAAGCAGTAACGCTTGTGTGGGGGCGGACGCCTTCGTCCGCCCCGCGAGCGAAGCCAGCGTGCGACAGCATGTAGCGCCAGGGACTCGTCCTCACTGCTCACCGTCCTCATTGCGCTTCGCGCAACCCCGGACGAAGGCGTCCGGGGCTACATTTTCCTAATCGGGATCAGCTCTCGCAGTCGAGTATCCCGCAGAAACAGGCCTCCCCACGCCAGCATACCCAGTACGACCGGCATGGGATAAGTCGGATCGCCAATGCGAAGAGTGGTGATCGTCGCTCCACCGAGCAATCCCGTCATCAAGATCGCTCCCAGAACCGCAGTCTGCGGAATCACATAGACGATCACGCAAACTAGTTCGATAACGCCGACGGGGATGATCAGTCGTTCTGACAGTCCGGCGCGTGCAAAACCTTCCACGACCGCGGCCATCTTCATGAGCTTCATGACACTGCTCATAAGCACCAGCAACGCCGGCAGAGCACTCATCACCCGGCCGATCCAGAGTGTGGTCTTGGAAACGGGAGAACTAATTTGCATCTCGGGCTCCTATGAAGGGATGGGCGAGGACACCACCGTTGCATAAGATATCTGAACCTTGCTCCGCGGCTCGCTAAATTTTCGGAAACCTGCCGTGACGTCCTGCAGTTGGTATGATTGCCTCGCAGCAGACTTTATTGGGAGAGTTCCGCGATGCCTTTGCTGGCCCAGCGATTTGTTTTCATTTTCCTCGTAGTGACGGGCCTATTCGTCACCGCACCGGCACAGACTGCCGGTGGACCGCAGCCGTTGCAGGCACTGGAGTCTGTTTCTGCCTCCGAGCCACTCCGCGACGGCATTCAAGTTCAGGCAGGCTCGGCCGTGGTGCGCATCACGGCGCTGCGCAACGACATTATTCGCGTGCGGGTTTCTCCAAATAGTGTGTTGCCGGAAGACGTCTCCTGGGCGGTTCTCTCCGAAGCCCGTTCGAAATCGATCGACGTTCAGCCGTCGCAGGATGCCTCGTCGGTAGGCTTTCGCACCGCCGCGCTGGATGTTCGCGTGGAGCGCGGTCCGCTTCGCATCGTCATCCGCGATCTTGAGGGCAATGTGATCTCGGGGGATGCAATCGGCCGTCCAACAAAGTTCCAGGCCGGCGGGTTTTCGGTCTACAAGCAGATGTTTGGCGCCGAACACTACTTTGGACTCGGCGACAAGACAGGACAGTTCGACCGCAGGGAACAGGCCTACACACTGTGGAACACTGACATCGGGCCGCAAGAATCGGTCGATCCTCTGTACAAGGCCATCCCCTTTTTCCTCGCGATTAACGGCACACGCAGCTATGGAATTTTCCTCGACAACACCTGGCGCACCTGGTTCGATTTCGGCAAGCAGGCGCGCGATGCGGTCGCCTTCGGCGCGGAAGGCGGTCCGCTCGACTACTATTTTATTTATGGCCCCACGCCGAAGCAGGTCGTGGAAGCCTACGCTTATCTCACGGGGAAACCTCCTCTGCCTCCGCTCTGGGCGCTGGGTTTCCAGCAATCGCGCTACAGCTACACGCCGGAGTCGAAGGTCCGGGAAATCGCCACGCGCCTTCGCAATGACAGAATCCCTTCTGACGTCATTTATCTCGACATCGACTATCAGGATCGCTACCGTCCCTTCACCGTCGATGCCAAGACGTTCCCAAATTTCCCCGGACTAGTTGCGGATCTGCGCAAGCAGCACTTCCACTTGGTGAACATTACCGACCTGCATATCGCCCACGCACAAAATCAGGGTTATATGCCCTACGACACCGGGCATGCGGGCGACCACTTCGTAAAGAAAGCGGAGGGCAGCGAGTTCGTGGGTGTTGTGTGGCCGGGGCCAGCCGTTTTCCCGGACTTCACACGCGCGCAGACCCGCGAGTGGTGGGGCGGTCTTTACCAGGGGTTTGTGAAAGACGGCGTCGCCGGATTTTGGAATGACATGAACGAGCCCTCGGTGTTCGACGGGCCAGCCAAGACGATGCCGCTCGACAACATCCATCGCATCGAGGAGCCCGGTTTCGCGACGCGGACCGCGACGCACTCGGAAATTCACAACATTGTGGGACTGGAAAACGCGCGCGCGACCTACGAAGGCCTGCTCAAATTGCGCCCCGACGAGCGCCCGTTTGTTCTCACGCGCGCGACTTACGCTGGCGGCCAGCGCTACGGGTTCACCTGGACCGGAGATAATTTTGCAACGTGGAACCATCTTCGCCTGGCGACGCAGATGGTGTTGAACCTCGGCCTCAGCGGCATTTCGTTCGTCGGAGCCGATGTTGGCGGATTCAACTCGACGCCTTCCTCCGATCTGCTGACGCGGTGGGTCGAACTGGCGGCCTTCTCCCCGTTTTATCGCGATCACTCGAATAAAGATTCGCTCCCGCACGAACTCTGGGTCAACGGGCCCGAGCAGGAGACGATCCGGCGGCACTATGTGGAGACTCGCTACAAGCTTCTGCCTTACATCTATTCCCTAGCTGACGAGTCGTCGCGCTCTGGGCTACCGATGATGCGGCCGATTTTCCTCGAGTTCCCTGAAATCTTCGCGCCGTCGGCTCCGGGCTTTGAGCATTGGGATACGGAATTTCTCTTCGGACGCAGCTTAATGATCGCGCCGCAACCATTCGGCGAGACCGTGGATGACTACGTCGTCTCGTTTCCACCAGGTTCGTGGTTTGATTTTTGGACCGGCGAGAAGATGGCGTCGTCGCCCGCCGCGCCATCCATTGTGGACATCGCCAGCGCGAAGCCCGGCACCAAATTCCCGGAGCCGCGCAAAGTGCATCCGAAGCTCGATACGATGCCGGTCTACGTGCGCGGAGGAAGCGTCCTGCCAATGCAGCCACTGATTCAGAACACCGAAGAGACTCCACGGGGGCCGCTGGAGCTGCGCGTCTATCCTGGAGCCGACTGCCGGGGAACGATCTATCTCGATGACGGTCATAGCCTCGCCTATCAGCATGGCCAATATCTGCGGCAGAACTTGAGTTGTGACGCGGATGCGAAATCGGTGCGACTGAAGTTCCACGCGCGGGACGGTTCATATGCGCCGTGGTGGAAATTCGTCGAGGTCGTCGTGTACGACTGGCCCTCCCCACACGCGGAGGCCAAAGTTTCCGGCAGCACCTATCCGCTGAAGACGACGTATGACCCCAAGCAGCATGCGCTGCATGTGACGCTGTCAGATCAATCAGGGGAAGCGGAACTCAGCATTCGAGGCAGGTCGGCGCAGTAGAAACAAAGAAGCTGCCGGCGAAGCTCAAACCGCCGTTCGGGCCGATTGAAGGGTTCCATTCTTCGGTCCCAGTCGCAAGAGGCCCGCATGGAGCACGTTACTCCTGATAAAATCGATCTTGCATGCTGCTTCCCTTCGTTCGCGAGCTCTTCGCGGACGTGGAATTGCTTCCCGGCGTTACGCGTGTAGCCTCCCACCTGAATGAGGGCACGGGGAGGATTCGTGTCTCCGGACTCTCCCCTACAGCCAAAGCCTTGCTGCTCGTGCTGTGGCGCCGGGCCGCGGATCGGCCGCTGATCGTGGTGGTCAACGACAACCGGGCGGTTGAGGATTTCGTTCCCGTCCTTCGCGGATTTTGCGAGCTCACCGCGGCGTGCGATCCGGACACCGTTGTTTCTTTACCTGCGCGCGATGTGCTCCCATTCCAGAATCTCTCGCCTCATCCAGAATTGCAGGAAGAGCGCGCGACAGCGCTGTGGAAGATTGCCACCGGGAAGGCGTCCATCGTAGTGACTCCGATCGCCGCGACGGCGATCCTGCAACGCTCGGCTGATTACTATTCCGACCTGGCCCGCGTTCTGCGGCGTGGCGAGTCGTTCGATCTGGACAACCTGCTTGGCCATCTGAATACCGTCGGCTACGCTTCCGCTGATGTGGTCGAGATGCCCGGCCAGTATGCATTGCGCGGCGGCATTCTCGACGTGTATTCTCCCGAAGCCGAGCGGCCGGTCCGCATCGAGTTCTTTGGTGATGAAGTCGATTCCATCCGCCGCTTCGATCCGACTTCGCAACGTTCTTCGAATCCTATCGACGAAGCGCTACTGTTGCCGCTGACGGAAACTCCGGTCACGGACCAGTTGCTGGGCGCGATTCACACTCGGCTCTCGGGCAGACGAATTGCAGGAACGACTGAAGAAATTGTCGAAGCGGCGGTCCGCTCTGGCGGCGTAACTGTCTTTCCGGGTTGGGAGTTCTATGCCCCGGTTGCCGGATCCGACCGGGCCGTATTCGACTTGCTGCCTCGCGCTGCTGTGCTGCTCGACGAGCCGGATCTTCTGCGCAGCGAATTCGATCGCTTCTGGACGCGCGTGGAAGAGGCTCACGAGCGCAGCGGCGTGGGGAATCTCGTGCGGCCGAATGATTTATATCTGCCGCCGGAGGGCTGGTGGGAAAAAGTTGGCGGGCTGAGCGGAGCCGACCTTGAACACCTTGGCATCACCCAAAGCGCAGAAGACAGTTCAGTCTCAATTCTCACGCAACCGACGCCGCGCTTCCACGGCGCCGTACCGGCGATGCTCGACGAGGTCAAGAAGCTCACCGCTGCCGGGAACCAGGTTCTTTTCTCCGTGCCGAACACGGGTGAAGTGGAGCGCCTCGCTGACATCTTCACCGAGTACAACGCCAGCTTCCGCCTGGGAAGCCGCACCCGCGGAGGCGAAAGCTACGCGGATGAAACCAGCTACTTCGCCGGCGAAGTTAACACTACGACTCTTGCGAAAGCCTACGTTCCTGACGGCGTGGTGTTCCCCGACGCGCACCTGGCAATCTTCGGCGCGCGCGATCTGTTTGATGAATCCGACACGGTGGCCTCGCGGCCGCAGCGGCAGAAGTCCAAAGTTTCGGCCTTCCTCTCTGACTTCCGCGACCTTCAGGTTGGAGACTATGTCGTCCATGTCGAGCACGGGATTGGGCAGTATCAGGGGCTGAAAGAGATCAACCAGGGCGACGGCTTTGCCGAGTTCATGTTGCTCGAGTATGCGGATGGCGCGCGACTGTATGTCCCGCTAACGCGCCTCGATCTGATCCAGAAATACCGGTCGTCCGAAGGGGCCAAGCCAGCGCTCAGCCATCTAGGTACGCAGGCCTGGGCGAAGACCAAAGCCCGCGTGCGCAAGGCCATGAAGGACATGACCGAAGAGCTGCTCAAGCTCTACGCGCAGCGCAAGATGGCCGAAGGCCATTCCTTCCCCGCGGGAAACGAGTTCGTCAGCGAGTTCGAAGACTCGTTCGAGTACAACGAAACCGAAGATCAGGCGCAGGCCATCGCCGACGTGATGCGCGACATGGAATCGACGCTGCCCATGGATCGCCTGCTCTGCGGCGATGTAGGCTACGGCAAGACCGAAGTCGCCATGCGCGCGGCGTTCAAGGCGGTCAGCGACAACAAGCAGGTCGCCGTGCTTGCGCCGACGACCGTTCTCGCATTTCAGCATTACGAGACATTCAAGCAGCGCTTCGCGCCTTTCCCGGTCACCATCGAGATGATCAGCCGCTTCCGCAATCCCAAGCAGCAAAAAGAAATCCTGCAGAAGGCAGAGAGCGGAAAGATCGACATCCTGATCGGGACGCATCGCATTCTGTCGAAGGACCTGAAGTTCTCCGACCTGGGCCTGCTTATCGTTGACGAGGAACAGCGCTTCGGCGTTCGCCACAAAGAACGCATCAAGCAAATGCGCAAGCAGGTCGACGTGCTGACCATGTCAGCCACGCCCATCCCGCGCACCCTCCACATGTCGCTGGTCGGACTGCGCGACATGAGCGTGATCGAGACGCCGCCCAAAGACCGCATGGCGATTCAAACCGTGGTCGCCAGTTGGGACGATAAGCTGATTCAGTCAGCGATCGAGCAGGAACTGGAGCGCGGAGGCCAGGTCTATTTCGTCCACAACCGCGTGGAGAGCATCTGGGAGATCGCCGCCAAGCTGCAGGAACTGGTGCCGAAGGCCCGCATCATTGTCGGCCACGGGCAGATGGGCGAAGCCGAGCTTGAGAAAGTGATGCTGAAGTTCATGCATCATGAGGCCGACATTCTCGTGGCCACCACCATTATCGAGAACGGCCTCGACATTCCTCTTTGCAACACGATTCTCATCAACCGCGCCGACCGGCTTGGACTGTCCGAACTCTACCAGCTCCGCGGACGCGTGGGCCGTTCGAATCGCCGTGCTTATGCCTATCTGATGATCCCGCGCGAAGTCGAGCTCACGCCGATCGCCCGCCGCCGGCTCGCTGCGCTGAAAGAATTTTCCGACCTCGGTGCCGGATTCAAAATCGCTGCCCTGGACCTCGAACTTCGCGGTGCCGGCAACCTTCTGGGTGGCGAGCAGAGCGGACACATCGAGGCGATCGGATTTGAGCTCTACACGCAGATGCTCGACCGAGCGATTCGCGAGATGAAGGGAGAGGCTTCGCCCGATGAAGCCGAAACCCAGCTCAATCTCGGCCTCAACATACGCATCCCGGCAGAGTACATTCCCGAGGAGAATCAGCGGCTCAGAATGTACAAACGTGTCGCGGGGGTCGAATCCGAGGCGCAACTTACCGACGTTGCCGGGGAGTTGCAGGATCGCTATGGCGAGCCGCCTCGGACCGTCCGCAACCTGCTCGATTATGCTGCTCTCAAGCTTCTGTCTCTTCGTGTAGGGGTGAACACCATCGACCGGAAGCGCGACACTGTCTCTTTCAAATTTCGGCAGAACGCCGCTGTCGATCCCGAGCAGCTCGCCCGTTTCGTTTCGGCCCAGAAAGGAGCGCAGTTCACTCCCGACGGGACGCTGAAGTTCGTCCTTAAGCCCGCGGCTGCCGATGAGGTTCTACGCGCCTTGCGTACGATTCTGGAGCAGTTGTCGGTTGAACAGGCGTCTTCTGAAGCTCGTTAGCAGGCCGCGGAAAATTTTTTTCGCGACCCTGGTTTTGACCTCTGCGGCTATAGCCGCCATTCAAAGCAAGGCGTGAAAGCGCTGCGCCACCCAAAATCAGTTGACTGATCGGCTTCTTCTGGGCCGCTACGTTATAGCCGTCGTTTGTTCAAAACGTCCGATCCCAAAGTTCCTGTACTTCTGCGGCTACTGACATGACCGATAGTCCCTTCCCAACAGCGCCAATTCCATTTACGATAACGGCAACTGAGAGAGGCTGTACGACCGTTCGGTCAGCTGGGGTTTTGGCGCGCATCGTGCAGAGTCACCCGCGTACGTTGCCGCATCCAATGAATATGCAGTGATTTCGAGAGCTGTCCACTTTTCTGGACGCCGTTCTTTTTGAACCGCATCCACTGTCGATGCCTGAGGACGAGAGCTATGACATTCCCCGCGAAAGCTATGACCATTCCCGACGAAAAATTCTATCGCGCACATATCACCAAGCGCATCGACTTTGCGCCTGATCTATGGATGTTCCGCATCCGCAGCGGAGGCGAATTTAACTTCGTGCCCGGGCAGTACGCGACGTTGGGAGTGGAGAACAATGGAAAGCGCGTCGAGCGGCCCTACTCGATTGCCTCGTCGCCCGCAGAAGACGAAGTGGAGTTCTTTTTTGAACTGGTGCCCCAGGGAGCACTCACGCCCTTGCTCCACAAAATGCAGCCCGGCAATCAACTCCTTATGCGCAAGGCTCCCAAGGGTAAGTTCTCCCTCGACATGTCGAACGGGCGGAACAACCATCTGCTCATCTCGACCGTCACCGGCGTCGCGCCGTTCGTGAGCTATATCCGCACACTCTCCAAGGACTGGAAGGAAGGTCGCTTCGACGGCTCGCATAAGCTGTATCTGCTCAACGGCGCCAGCCGCCCATGGGAGTTCGGGTACAAAGACGAACTCATGCAGTTCGACAAAGAGTTGCCCTGGTTCAAGTACGTGCCCACGGTGAGCCGTCCCTGGGACCACTCGGACTGGTCGGGTGAGATCGGACGAGCCGACGACATCCTACGCAAGTACGCGGATCATTGGGAACTCGACGCGACGAATACGGTTGCTTACATCTGCGGACACCCGGAGATGATCGAGCACAGCAAGGCGATCCTGAAGCGTCGTGGCTTCACCGAAAAGGGTTCGGTGAAGGAAGAAGTTTACTGGATCCCGCCGCACAAATAGAGAGAAACTCCACGCGACGATCCTCTTTGCGCGCCGAGGCGGGTACTCCCACCATCGATTGGGCAATTGGTGCTGTGCGTTTTTGCTCAGACGGGCCATCCCGCCGGTGCTAGCTTTAAGGTGTGCCCCCAACCCGGGCCGGGAAGAATTGTTCCCGCTTCGCTGCACCGACCCTTGGCGCGGCAAGGAGTACCCAATGGCATACGTGATACGTCACCTCGTCAACGAGGGGAATCTCGTCGACTTGGGACAGAGACTCTCCGAAGAGGGCCCATTCGATAGCCGCGAAGAGGCCGAAAAGCGCCTCAATGAGTTGGAGCGCAACAAGAAGAATGGACGATTCACGATCGAGGAGCTAGTCCTCAGGTGAGGCCAGCCCGCTAGCACTCGGTGTTGAGTTGCGAGCCTTTCTTCCGCGACTCGACGCACCGGGAAATCCCACTGGATTCGGAGAGTGGGACGTGCACCATCCCCCAATGAAAAGATTCTTGCGCTGACTGCCGCGCTTCAGCCGCGGTGGCCGCAGACCACTTGGTGCTCTTCCCAGTTGCTCCTTGCGCGTTCCATTTCAACGTTCTTATAGGCCGCAAGCTCGGTGCTCACCTGGTAATAAACCGCAGAGCGAGCCTGGAAGTATTCGTTACGTCTGAATTCAAAAGCTCGCTTCAGATCCCTGCAAATTAGACAATCCATGGCTATCCCGCCTTCGTGCAGAAGCACGAGTGGGCGCCGGATATAGTCGGACCTACCGATTCCGAGTGAGGATTTCCTTCTCGGCGCGAAGCCAGTCCTGCTCTTCCTGACCGGGCTCGCGGCCACGGCTTTCATACAATTGATAGGCCCGCGTCCTGATCTTTTCTTGGGAGGGAACTGCATCAGGCATCATCGTTAGTTTGGCGTTAGTGTTCTTCGGGCCTGCGCCACCCTGCTTTGGCGAAAGTTGGGCTTTGGGAGCAATCATTTCGGGAACCTCCATGGCTGGGCTAAGAGGAGGGTACTTCAGATGAACTGACTTAGTTCAGAGGATCTGAGAGAGGGAGAAAAACTCACCCAATTTGTTGAGGATACGCCGAATCGTCAGGTCTGTCCAATTGACATAGACCTAAGAAGAAAGAGGCCTATTGAGGCCCGTCACCGATTCACTTTTGACGCTGGACCTTTCCCCTAGCGTTCAAGCTGTTTGAAGAAGATATTGCCGTTTCCGGTGTGGACTCTTAGAACCGGACCACCACCGTTAAGTTCCCCTAGCGCAAAAACGGACCCACTACCAGCATCGCCGTCTTGTTGTACGCGAATTCCAGGGACCTCTGAGCTGATGCTGTGTCCGGAGCCCAGATCAACCCTGGCACGGACCGTCAGATGGAGATCGGGTGGAAGAAAGACAGTGATATCGCCGATGGAAGTCTCAAGTGACGAGGTTGGCTCCCGGCGATTGGTGGCCTTGAACTTGGTCATGATCGATCCCACCTCAGCGGTCGCATCTGCGCTCGGAACGTCGTCCAACTCGATATTGCCCGCCGTGGTATGGGCGTGAACGAAACCCCTGGCTGAGTGCAGTCGCAGGTTTCCGCCGCTCGTCCGAATGTCGACTGGGCCTTCGACGTCTCCCAGAAACAGGTTGCCTCCGCCGCTTTGTGCTTTAAGCTGGCCGCCACAGAAAGTCACGCGGACATCTCCTGCGCTTGATTCCAGCACGGCATTGCGCATGCCAGTCCCCAAAGAAATACTTCCACCGCCTGTAAACGCATCGACGTCGCCCTTGATAGTGGCGATGGAAATGTTGCCGCCGCCGGTACGAAACCGGCCATCATTCCCCACCGTGCCGACGTCAATATCTTGTCCGCCAGTTTCAGCGCTGACAATACCGTCAACGCCGTCCATCTGAAGGTGTCCTCCCCCGGTCACAACCTTCAGCCGCGCGGAAACGCCTTGGACGCTTACGTCCCCGCCGGAGGTATGCAACTCCACGACTTGGATTTTTCGAGGCACACGGACCACGAGCTCCATCGACGAAGGACTGGATTCATCATTCTTTGGTCTGGCGACCAGCCAGGAAGTCGTCCCCCGAACATAAGTGGCGATCTTGAATAGCGGCTGCTCCGGCATTGTGCGATACAGGGCTTGGGCAGTAGCGGGGCGTCGGACCAGGTACGAGATCTGGTCGCCGGAATGTCCTTCCAGACGTATCGATCCACCCTCGACCTTGACCTGCAAGGTAGACGCGGACGGCACCTCACCCTCCGCTTGGCTCAGCCATTGATGACCGCCGTGTTCTGTCTGTTGCGCAGACGCGAACTGGGTAGGAAGGCACAAGACCGTAGCGAATAATGTGAGTTTGAGCGACATCGTCAGCACCAATTCAGTCGGAAGTTCCATCAGCTGGAGGGTAGAGACCCAGTGCATAGACGGGAAGACAGTCAAAGGGTTAACAGCAAGAATGCAAAAATCGAAAGCCACCCAAAGGCGCTCACTGCTGAAGCCGCGCCCTTCCAAAGCAACAGAAACGGATCAACTCAACTCAGACGCTCTCGCTTTCCGCAGGCGCGAACAAGACTAGAACCGCCAACTCCTCGGTAATGTCGTGAAAGCGATGCTCCACCTCGGCTGCGACGAAGAGCACGCTTCCGGCTGAAACTTCTGCATCTTCATCACCGGCACGAAAGCGTGCCCGCCCACGAACCACGTAGTACATCTCGTCTTCGTGATGAGGCCTCTGCGGATCGGTTGCTCCCACAGGCAGCACGTACAATCCGGCACTCATCGCCGGAACGCGCAAGAACTCGCGGTAAAGTTTGCCGGCCTGTGCGCGCTCGCGGTCGATCTCGCCGATCTTGAAGAAACCCGCCTTCACCCCAGAATTCCCCCGAATACCAACTCGGTGAATTGCGGAACCAGGTTATGCGCCTGCAGGCTGCCCTCGGGCTTATACCACTGATAGATCCAGTTGATCATGCCCAGCAGCGCAAACGCCGCCGCGCGCGGGCTGACCGTTCCTTTGCCCTGCCGCGTCCGCTGCACATCGGCCATGAGGCTTTCGACAAAGTGAATGTAATCCTTCTTCCGCGTGTTAATGCGCCGGCGCAGCGTCGGAGGCAGCGGATGGTTCTCGTGCAGCATCACGGTGATCTCGCGATCCTGCGGGCTGAGCACGACCTCGATATGCAGGCGGATGAGGGCGCGCAACCGCGCTTCAGGATCGGCAATGCCGCGCACCGGCGCCAGAACGCGATCTTCGGTGATTTCCATGGCATGGTTCATGATCTCGAACAGGATCTCGTCCTTGCTCTGGAAGTGATGATAAAGACCGCCCTTGCTGAGTTTCAGCGACGCTGCCACGTCGTTCATCGACGTGGCGTCATAGCCACGTTGCTGAAACAACCGTGCCGCCGTGCGCAGGATTTCCTGCCGGGAATCAACCAGTGTGTCGCGAGCCATCGCGTGCCATGGTAAACAGTTGCAGCCCGGATTGCCAGTTCACGCGGCAACAGGCTCATGTGGGGACAGCCGCCCTCGGCTGTCCGGCGGAGCGAAGCTCCGCAGCCTCGCTCCGGACTCAGCACGAAGGGGATTTATCGGCTCGCTTCGCGTGGCCGGTGTCCCTAACGTGGTCCCTGCCATTAGCGCCGGTAGACCTCGGGGATGAAGTTCTGATCTTCAATCGGCGGGCGGATGTACTTGGTTTTATCCAGCGGCGGGAGCTTGATCGGTTCCGGAGTGAGATCTTCGTACGGAATCAGCGAGAGCAGGTGCCGGATGACATTGAGGCGGGCGCATTTCTTGTTTTCCGCATTCACCACATACCAGGGCGCCTGTTTGATGTCGGTGACGGCAAACATTTCGTCTTTGGCGCGCGAGTACTCCGCCCAACGCGCCCGTGATTGCAGGTCCATTCCACTGAGTTTCCAGCGTTTGGTCACATCTTTCATGCGATCTTGAAAACGACGCTCCTGCTCTTCATCGCTGACCGAGAACCAATATTTGACGAGAATGATGCCCGCCCGCACCAGCATCCGCTCGAATTCCGGGCAGCTGTGCAGGAATTCCATGTACTCCGACTCCGTGCAGAATCCCATCACGCGCTCCACGCCGGCGCGGTTGTACCAACTGCGGTCAAATAGCACAAGCTCACCCGCCGCCGGCAGATGGGCGACATACCGTTGGAAATACCATTGAGTCTTTTCGCGCTCGGTAGGCGTACCCAGCGCGACCACCCGACACACGCGAGGGTTCAGGCTCTCGGTAATGCGCTTGATCGAGCCCCCTTTGCCGGCGGCATCTCGGCCCTCAAAGAGCACGACCACCTTGAGGCCTGACTGGCGGATCCATTCCTGCATTTTCACCAGTTCAATCTGCAGGCGCCGCAGTTCGCGGTCATAATCGCAATCCTTGCCGAGCAGTAACGGCTTCAGAGACTTGGCGGCGGGTTGAAGCCGATCCAGCTTTGCCGACGAGAGCATTGCCATCTCGTTGGTGTTCGCAGGTTTGAGTTGCTTTTTGCCCATATTTGCCCTCTCGCGCGCACAATACGCGTTTTCTAAACCTTTTTCGAGCCCTCTTAGCTTCCATCGGAAGAGCTGGACAGTTCTTGAATTGTGGCGCCGGGCTTCGCCCGGGCTCGGACGGCCGAGGCGGCCATCGCCACGTGGCCAGGTGCCCTCAGGACCAAAGTTCGGGATTGACACCGGATAGCGGGGCAGGTAGCATACTTGAACCGACCGACCGGTCGGTTTGCGGTAGCCGTTTCAATTCCCTGGGAGCATTCGTCTTTTCGCCTCCCTTGTCGCAAATGAGAGGAGCACGATGGCGGTTACTATTTTTTATGAGCGGGACGCGCGGCCCGATGCACTGAAGAGCAAAACCATTGCGATCATTGGCTACGGTAGCCAGGGACACGCGCAGGCCCAGAATCTCCGCGACAGTGGGCACAAGGTCATCGTCGGCCTTGATCCCACGCGTAAAAGCGCCCAGCAGGCTCGCGCCGACGGCATGGTGGTTGTGGCTCCCGACGAGGCCGCCAAGCGCGCCGACTGGATCCATATTCTCACGCCGGATGAGACCCAGGCCGAAATGTACGACCAGCTCATCAAACCCTATCTCCATCCGGGAAAAGTTCTCGGCTTCTCGCACGGCTTCAGCATTCACTTCAACGCAATCGTGCCTCCCACTGACGTGGACGTGGTGATGATTGCGCCCAAGAGCCCCGGCCACCTGGTCCGCCGTGTTTACACCGAAGGACGAGGCGTTCCGGCACTGATCGCGATCCAGCAGGATGCCAGCGGCCACGCTCACGAACTTGCGCTGGCCTACGCTCACGGCATTGGCTCAACCCGCGCGGGCGTTCTGCAAACGACGTTCCGTGAAGAAACCGAGAGTGATCTGTTCGGCGAACAGGCAGTCCTGTGCGGCGGCCTGACTTCGCTCATCAAGAAGGGATTCGAGACTCTGGTCGAAGCCGGATACGCCCCGGAGATTGCCTACTTTGAATGCCTGCACGAAGTGAAGCTGATCGTCGACCTGATCTACGAAGGTGGACTCGATCGCATGCGGTATTCGATCTCGAACACTGCCGAGTACGGCGACCTCACTCGCGGTGAGCAGGTGGTGGGCGACGCCACCCGTCAGGCCATGAAGAAGACGCTGGCCGACATTCAATCGGGAAAATTCGCGCAGGAGTGGATTGCGGAGAACAAGGCCGGCTGCCCCAACTTCAACAAGCTGCGCGAGAAGGAAAAGCAGCACCCCATCGAGATCATCGGGGCGCAGCTGCGCGCCATGATGAGCTGGCTGCCCAAGGAAGGCAAGAAAGTCGCTCCTCAGGGTTCCCCAAAACAGGTGGTGAATGCTTAAGGGAGCCGACATCGTTCTGCAATGCCTGCGTGCCGAGGGCGTCGACCTCGTCTTCGGGTATCCGGGCGGGGCGATCATGCCGTTGTATGACGCGCTTGATGGCAGCGGAGTGCGGCATATCCTGACGCGGCACGAGCAGGGCGCGGTGTTTGCGGCAGAAGGCTACGCGCGGGTCACGGGCAAAGTTGGCGTCGCCATGGCAACCAGCGGTCCCGGAGCGACGAACCTGGTCACTGGCATCGCCGATGCAAAGATGGATTCTGTTCCCCTGGTCTGCATTACCGGCCAGGTCCGCAGCGCGCTGATCGGGACCGATGCATTTCAGGAGACCGACGTCTTCGGCGTCACGCTTTCACTCACCAAGTGGAGCCGGCTGGTCCGCACCATCGACGAGATTCCCGAAGTGATCGCCGAGGGATTCCACTGGGCACGCAGCGGACGTCCAGGCCCAGTGGTGATCGACATTCCCACCGACATGCTGAAGGCGAAGAAGGAGTTCTCCGGGCCGGCGAAATTCACGCCGCACGCCCGGCCTGCCGACGCCAAGGCCGACGGCGGATTCACTGACACGATCATCGCTTTGCTGCAGCAATCGTCTAAGCCGGTCGCCTTGGTCGGTGCGGGAGCTAAGATCTCCGGCGCGATTCCTGACTTGCGGCGACTGCTCGATCATCTGAACGTTCCGACCTTTGCTACGGTTCATGGCCTGGGCGCGGTTCCGCAGCAGGCTCCGTACTACCTCGGCATGGTCGGGATGCATGGAACGCGCGCCGCGAATACGGCGCTGCATGAGACCGATCTGCTGTTGGTGTTCGGAGCGCGTCTCGACGATCGCGTTACTGGTGATCCCTCACGCTTTGCCCCGCACGCCAAGATCGTTCACTTTGAAATCGATCCCGCGCAGCTGGATCGCGTACGCCCGTGCAATCTTCCTGTAATCGGAAACTTGGCCGACACGATTCCGGCTTTCGACGCGGAACTTCGCCGTCACACACTGCCTGATTTCGCGCCATGGCGTGCCGTCGCTTGCGGGCCGGAGCGCGCGGAACTCGACCCGCGAGGCCTGGCACAGCCGACCATTCGCTTTCTGGACGAACTCTTCGGCCGTCTGCCCGAGGACAGCGTGATTCTTGCCGACGTGGGCCAGCACCAGATGTGGGCCGCACAGCGCTTCCACGCGGACTCCCCGCGTGGATTCATCACTTCCGGCGGGCTGGGCGCGATGGGCTTTGCTCTACCGGCCGCGGTTGGCGTACAGCTTGCCAAGCCCGATACCTGCGTCCTGTGCGTATCCGGCGATGGCGGCTTCCAGATGAACATCCAGGAGCTCGCCACGGTTTACCGTCTCGGGCTGCCGATCAAGATGGTCATCATCGACAACAAGTATCTGGGCATGGTGCGCCAGTGGCAGCAGCTCTTCTACGAGCGCAACTACGCCGAGACCGACCTGAGCGACAATCCGGATTTTGTTGAGATCGCGAAGGCCTACAAGATTCCGAGCTTCCGGATGAAAGAAGACGTGATGCGCGAGTTCCCAGTCTCACGGGAGACTGGCGATCAGATTGATCGTTTCCTGCATTCACCGGATCCAGAGTTGCTGGTGTTTGACTGCGCCCCCGAGGCCAACGTTTACCCGATGGTTCCGGCGGGCGCCGCGCTGTCAGAGATGTTACTAGAAGAAGAACCGACGCAGTAATTGGATTTCAGAATCCAGATTTTAGATTGCTGATTTTAAAACCTGGTTGGGATTTTCGAATCTGCAATCTGAAATCAAGAATCTGCAATCGACTTGGGGACGGACAACATGAACGCTTTCCACATCCGCTACCGCAACACACAGGGAACACTGATGCGGATCCTGAACGGGGCCTCGCGCCGCGCACTCGATCTGCATTACGTACACGCTGAGGCCGCCGAGCGCGATCACCAGGTCACACTGGTGCTTGACGTCAACCAGAAGCAGATCGGCCAGCTCTATCGCGAGTGGTATGCGATTCCGGACGTGATTCATGTCGGCTCCGGACCGGCGCAGGCCGCGGAGTGGAATTCGCCCCACCCTCCGTCAGGTGTGAGCATCGATAATCCCCGCGCGTCTGCCCGCGCGTAACGATTCGAGTTTTTGATTGGGCAAGCATGACGATCCCTGGGCAGCGTCATGCATTCTGGGGAACCTGCGGCAAGCGGGTTCCCCATTTTTGCCGCAGTAGTGAGCGATGAGCAATGAGCCATGAGCGAACCTGGGTTGCTCATCGCTCACTGCTCATTGCTACCCTGACCATCGGAGGACTCAGTTTCACATACTCCCTATTTGTCCTGTAATCTTTCAGCGGGACTTCTAACTATGGATCTCAAACACATCAGTCGTGGAATCACCGAAGGGCGCGATCGCGCTGGCGCTCGCTCGATGTTCAAAGCAGTTGGATATACCGATGCCGATCTAAGCCGTCCGCTGATCGGCGTGGCCAATACCTGGATCGAAACCATGCCATGTAACTTCCACCTGCGGCGCCTCTCGGCCAGGGTGAAAGAAGGCATTCGCGAAGCTGGCGGTACGCCGATGGAATTCAACACCATCGCGATCTCCGACGGTGAGACGATGGGCACCGAGGGCATGCGTGCATCGCTGGTGAGCCGCGAAGTGATCGCCGACTCCATCGAGCTTGTCTGCCGCGGGCAGATGTTCGACGCGGTCGTGTGCGTGGTCGGGTGCGACAAGACGATCCCCGCCGCCGCGATGGCTCTGGCGCGTATGAATCTTCCAGGCGTTGTGCTGTACGGAGGAACGATCGCCCCGGGCAGTTATCGCGGCAAAGATGTCACCATCCAGGACGTCTACGAAGCCATTGGCGCGAATGTCGCTGGCAAGATGAGCGATAAAGAATTGAAGGAACTTGAGGACGTCGCGTGCCCGGCAGCCGGAGCCTGCGGCGGCCAGTACACGGCTAACACCATGTCCACTGTGATGGAGATGATTGGCCTCTCACCGATGGGCTTCAACAGTGTTCCCGCCATGGATCCGCAGAAAGATCAGGTCTCGTTCGAGTGCGGCAAGCTCGTCATGAGCGTCCTGCAGAAGGGCCTGAAGCCGCGTGACATTCTGACGCGCCAAGCATTCGAAAATGCAATTGCCTCGGTCGCGGCTAGCGGCGGGTCGACCAATGCGGTGCTGCACCTGCTCGCCATCGCGCGGGAAGCGGGTGTCAAACTCGACATTGAAGATTTTCAGACCGTGAGTGAGCGTACTCCACTGCTCGCCGATCTCAAACCTTCCGGCAGATTCGTGGCTGCAGACATGCATCGCGCGGGCGGCATCGGCCTGCTGGCCAAGCGGTTGATGGGCGGAAAGTATTTGCATGGTTCTGCAAAGACCGTGACCGGGCGGACGATTGCGGTTGAGGCCGAGAGCTCGAAGGAAACGCCGCAGCAGGAAGTGATCGTACCGCTCGACAAGCCACTGAAGGCGACGGGCGGACTCGTCATTCTCAAAGGCAATCTCGCGCCCGAAGGATGTGTGATCAAGATCAGCGGCCACGAGCGCCTGGAGCATCGCGGTCCAGCTCGCGTGTTCAATTCGGAAGAAGATGCGATGGCGGCGGTCACCGGGAAAAAAATCAAAGCCGGGGATGTGGTCGTGATCCGCAACGAGGGCCCCAAGGGCGGTCCTGGCATGCGCGAGATGCTGGGCGTGACCGCGGCGATTGTCGGCGAGGGCCTTGGCGGCTCGGTCGCTCTTCTGACCGATGGACGCTTCAGCGGCGCAACGCGCGGGTTGATGGCCGGACACGTTGCACCTGAAGCTGCTTTAGGCGGCCCGATCGCAGCGGTGCGCAACGGCGACATCATTCAATTCGACGTGAAGAAGCGCCTGTTGAAAGTTGAAGTCACCGGCAAAGTCCTGCGCGAGCGCCTGGCGAAGTGGAAAGCGCCGAAGCCGCGTTATTCCACCGGAGTGTTTGCGAAGTATGCCGCGCTGGTCTGGTCGGCGTCGCAGGGAGCGATTACTAAACCCCGTTAGCCCTCAGAGAGTTGTCATGCTGAGCGAAGAACGAGATCGCGAAGCGAACTCGTTCGTAGTCGAAGCATCCCTTCATAGGCAAGTTCCGCAGGTAGGAATTCCTGGCTGCCGCTCGGAATGACACTCGAGGGGAATGGGCCTTTGGACGACCAGTTCCTAAACGATCTTCGCGTAAGTGCTCAGATCATCCCAACAGCCGCTCGATCTAGGTCGTGCCCGTAATCTTCTTCAGCGCTTTTTCCAGGTCGTCCGGTTTGAATCCGAACGGACCGGGTTTGCTCTTATACGCCACCCGATTGTTTCGATCGATCAGGTAGATGCGGTCCGGCCAACCTGTATAGGCGCTCTCCGTGGTGTTGTCGAATCCATCGATGACGGCAGGGAACTTGATCCCCAGTTTCCGTACGCAAGATCCAGCCACCTGGCTACGTTCCTCATAATCACGCGGGCTCGCGAAAACGACCTTGTCCTTCACATTGCTCTCGGTCTGCCACACGTCGCTCGGATGCGCCTCCACAATGTACACAATCAGGAACGCGACCTGCTGGTTGTACTGGTCGTAAAGCTTGTTGAGAGCGGGAACCTCCCGCCGGAATGGTGGTCAAGTATAGCTTCCGAAAACGAGCACGACCGGTTGCGTTGCCGCGAGCGTCGAGAGCTGCACGGTTGCGGATTTGTCGAGCTTCGTCAGAGAAAAATCGGGTGCGGCGTCGCCAGCCTGCAAATGTCCAGCGCGGGCGTGCGTCCACATCGTCTCGAACGGAACCAGGAAGTACGCCACATCGGGCATGTGCTTCATGACCCGGCCGAATGTTTCCGGAGGCTGGCGCATTGCCCACCAGATGAGTCCGACAAAAAGAGCGTACAGGATCGCCAGGACAAGGGCCGCGCGCGGTAGAAGCTTACGCATGGGGGATGAATGAGCATCATACTCGAAAAACACATTCATCCGCCCGCCGGGATACCTCGCGAGAACTCTTCGGACGTGGTTTGTGTAGCCCCGGACGCCTTCGTCCGGGGTTGCGCGCAAAGCGCGCAATGAAGGCGGTGGTAATTGAAGCGGGGCCCTTCGATGCCACTGCACGCGTCGTTCGCTCCGCGGGGCGGACCAATGGGTCCGCCCCTACACAGGCTCGCTGTGCGAGATTGGTGTGTTAGATTAATCCATCGAATCACGGGGTTTGTCCTCGACTGCGGCGGACAAGCAGAACAACATCCCAGACAAAATGAGCAACGGGACCGCTGTTTCTCGGGAGAAGCGAGGAGGGCATACGCGCGGTTGGGTCAGGCTCGTGCTGATTCTACTTGTCGGTTTCGCTCTGGGCCTGCCTGCTGCAGTGCACGGGGGTGCGGCGCGAAATGGAGCGGCACAAACAACTCCTCCTGCCACGGAAACTCCCAAGCAAGACTACCTCGTCTACGTCGTCTGTGAATCAGCCGACAAGATCGTGCTGCTCCGCTTCGGAACGAAGGGGTTGGAGATTGAAAACCAGGTGCGCACAGGTCTGATGCCCATGGACATCAACGGTCCACATGGCATCGCGGTCTCGCCCGACAAACAGTACTTCTATGTCTCCGAAGGCCACGGCCGCCCCGAAGGCTCGGTCTGGAAGTACCGTGCCGGCAGCAATGACGTCATCAAGTACACCAGCCTGGGAATGTTCCCGGCGACGACTGATATCACGCCGGATGGGAATTTCATCTACGTCGCCAATGCCAATTTCCACGGTGACATGGTTCCGTCTTCGATCTCGGTCGTGGCTACCGATCAGATGATCGAAGTGAAGCGCATCACGACCTGCACCATGCCGCACGGATCGAGACTGAATCACGCCGGAACCAAACATTACTCGGCTTGCATGATGGACGACATGCTGGTCGAAATCGATGCCAGCAAGTTTGCTGTGTCTCGCTACTTCATGCTGGCCCCGGGCAAAGAGATGGGAATGACCGGCTCTCCGTATCCGGCCGGCGCAGATCAAAAGATGCACAACATGTCCGATCACAAGCCGACCTGCACGCCGACGTGGGCGCAGCCTTCGAATGACGGATCGATCATTTACGTCGCCTGCAATCAGACCAACGATATCGTCGCCGTCAATACTGCTGATTGGAAGCTGGCGCGGCGTTTCCCCGCGGGCAACGGCGTTTACAACCTCGCCATGACCAAAGACGGCCGCCTGATCGCCACTAACAAGCGTGGCCAGTCCGTGTCGATCTTCGATCCGGTCACAGGGAAGGAAGTGGTCAACCTTCCGACGAAACGAAAAGTTGTTCACGGCGCGGTCGTCTCGCCCGATGATCGTTACGCATTCATTTCCGTAGAGGGAATCGGCACGGAACCCGGCACGGTCGAAGTGATCGACCTCGCCTCATTGAAAACGGTCGCCACCGTCGATGTCGGCCCGCAGGCGGCGGGAATTGATTTCTGGAAGATGGAACCGAGCAAGCAGTAGGCACAGGAGAGGCGCATGCTCAAGCAGAAGGCAGTCTTCTTGGTGATTGCAGTTGCGATGTTCTCAGTCCAAGCCACCTGGTCACAGGATGCGGCCAAACCGCAGGAGTCCACCACTTCGGTAGCTCCCGCAGTCGTGGAGATCACGCCGAAGACGCTGGACGTCCACGTCGGCCAGAAAGTTAAATTCAGCGCGGCCGCCAAAGACGCTGCCGGCAATCCCATTGATGCGAAGCCGTCCGTGTGGTTTGCGGCCCCATTTGATCTCGCGGGCGCTGACGAGTCCGGAGAAGTCACGTTCCACGCGGCGGGAGTCGTAACCGTGGGAGCAGTCATCGCCGGCAAGACCGGCTACGCCAAGGTGAATGTCGGGACCTCGAAGATCACAACACTCGAAATCGAACCGCTGGCGCGACCGATCGTTGCCGGCAGCGCCGAACATTTGACTGCGGTTGCGCGCACCCTGAATGGCGAGCCTCGCAGTGATGCGTCCATCAAGTGGACTTCCGACAAATCTTCGATCGCCACTGTCGACACGGCTGGATTGGTGACTGGTGTTGCGCCGGGCAGCGTGACGATTAAGGCAAATTCCGATGAAGCCACGGCCAAAGTCACGGTGCAAGTCGTTCGCGATGCAGTGCGCAAGTTAAGCATCAAGCCTGCCACAGCCGAAGCCCGCACTGGCGACGTCGTGCATTTCGCTGCAGCCGACAGTGGCAAAGAGCCGCCAGTGCGCTGGTCGGTCACTGGAAGCGGTGCTGCCATTTATCCGGACGGGGCTTTCGTTGCGGAAAAGTCCGGCACTTATGTCGTCACAGCCAGCAGTGGCCAGCACAGTGCTTCGGCGTCAGTGGTGATCAAGCCCCGCAATGTGGAGCGCGAGGTGGAAGTCGTCTCCCACGTTCCGATGCCTGATGTGATGATGTCGGAAGAGTGGATCATCGGCCACCACGCCTATCTCTCCACGATTGCTGACAAACTCTTCGTCTATGACATCGCCGATCCGGCGAATCCCAAACTGCTCGATACGCTTAAGGTCGACGCGCGCCTGATCAACGACATCAGCACAACGCCCGACGAGAAGATCGGTGTCTTCACGCGGGAGGGAGCGTCCAATCGCAAGAACGGCATCGTCTTCCTCGACACATCAGATCCCTCGCATTTGAAGGTGCTCTCCGAGTACACGTCGACGGTGAGCGGCGGCGTGCACAGCGCTTACATCGACCGTCACTACGTCTATCTCACCGACGATGCGACGGGCTCCCTGCGCATCATTGATTTCCAGGACGCGAAGCATCCCAAGGAGGTTGCGCGGTTTCAGGTAGAGAACCCCACTGTTGTCACGCTGAATACCGAGATGGGATCGATGTCGAGCGGCCGCTATCTGCATGACCTGCAAGTCAAAGATGGCATCGCATATCTCGCGTACTGGCGCGATGGGCTCGTCATCCTCGATGTGGGGAACGGGATGGCTGGAGGCGGTCCGGAGAATCCCAAACTCATCAGCCAGTATCACTTCAATCACCACGAACTGTACGGCGATGGATGGCTTGCGGGAACGCACAGCGTCTTCCGCTATAAGAATTACCTGTTCGTCGGCGATGAAGTCTTTCCCGCCATCTTCAATCTCGAAGACCGCGACCGTATTCCGGTGCGCGCGATCTGCCATGTGATGGACGTCTCCGACATCAAGCATCCCAGGGAAGTCGCGCAGTACGAAGCGCCCGAAGGTGGCTCGCACAATTTCTGGGCCGCCAACGACATGCTCTATGAGGGCTACTACAGCGGCGGCGCGCGCGTGCTGGATATCTCCGGAGAACTGCGCGGCGATCTGTATCGACAGGGCCGCGAAATCGCCCGCTTCTGGACGGGCGACTCGAAGGGCTTCCGTCCGAACCTGCCTTTCACCTGGGGAGGTCAGCCTTGCTCGGTGACCTGCGATACTCCGGAATTGAATGGTCTGATGTACTTCAACGACATTCACTCAGGTTTGTGGATTACCAAGCTGGGCGCGCCGAAATTCCAGGGGTCGACTACCGCTCCTCCTGTGCGAAAAACCGAGCAGACCATTCACTAGATTCTTCAATATCTTGAAGAGTTCGATGCGGAAATGGGTGTGCCACGAGGGGTTTCGTTTTGGGAAAAACCGCTCTCCGAGGGGTATCCCCCTCCCCCCTGGTCTGGTGGAATCATCAACTTAGCAGGATATGACAGGAAAAATCTTGGGGCTCAATAACTTAGAGGTAAAATATTGAGCCGCAAGGACTTAAGTCCTGTCGGGTGCTCCTGCCTGTACCGCTTTCGCCTTGACTATGATCTGCTCTTACAATCTTTGCAAGCAAGAGCGGGTGTCACACTGGGCTGTGGTTTCACGCACGTGAGAATAATGGCTGAAAGTCCCATCGGTACGAGGTTTTCGGATTTAGAGGTCCGTGGTTCCCACCCTTGCCGCAAAGAGCGCGGCAAGGATGGGGCACCCGGCTGTTGACTACAGAATCTCGACCATGCGCATGATTCCTATGTTCGTCTTTGACTTTGCACCAACCGTTTTCTGAACATCCTTAATCAGTTGCGGCTCGAAGTCATTCAGCGCCGCAGGGTGCTTTTCGTCATAGTCGGGGGTTTTGTCATCGACAATGAAGATGCAGCCGTTGGTGGCCTCCTGCTTATGCAGGTCCACCTGGATGTGACCGGACGTGTAGTATCCCTTTTTGTCATTCATCCACAAACCGTAATAGCGGATCGAAAAATTGGTGTTGTGGTAAATGGAGACAGGGGCACCGTCCCAGACAGCATAGACCTTGGTTGCAGTATGTTCCGTCCAGAAATGGGGATTTTTTGGGGTCTTAATCTCTATCGGGCGTCGCAGCAATGCAGAGCTGATGAGGTTGCCATGGGCATCGAAGACGACTAACAGGTCCGTATCACTGAAACGCATGCTGGTGCCACCAGCGCCGCCGGTGGTAGCGCCGCCCGTAACCCGATTGCTTGCGTCGCGGTTCCTGTACCAGGGGAGTAAGAAGCCCTCTGCACCGCCCTGGATGATGAAGAACTGAAGCTTACGCGCGTTGTCGCTGACTTCGATCTTGCCCTTGGAAGACAGCTTGATCAGCTGCTTCAGATATTCCTCGCTGTCCATATCGATCTTGTCTTCCTTGGCAACATCGCCGCCGGTAATCTGAAGATCGACCAAACGCTTTCGTGTGGCTTCAGGAGAGCTCGAATACACATGAGAAGCTCCGCTCATCTTTGTTTCCTCCTATCGCTTCGAGATAGCAAAGCCTCCAAAGGCCATTGAGCTGAGAGGGTGTGACGGGCCGCAATTCTTGGTCGGTCCGCCCACGATCGTGTATGGTATGCCCGCTGCGCTTCCGGAGCAAATTGCACAGAGGCGTTGATTGGGCGCGAACGTGAAGGCCGATGGAACAGCCTCGGTTTTCCATCTGCAGCCGCTCGCTTTGCTCGCGGGACAGCCGAAGGCGGCTGTCCCCACATGTTTCGTTTGTGATCGACCTATTCCTGGCGCAGGGCGTGCGTCGGCTCAATGCTTGCGGCGCGCTTGGCGGGAATGAAGCCTGCCAGCGCAGCACACGCTGCCAACACCAGGACAGCGCCCGCCAGCGTAAGTGGATCGTAGGTGCGGACTCCGTAGAGTTGGGTGCGCATCAGGCGGCCGCTTAGCAGCGCAACCGGGATGCCGATGGCCAGGCCTATGGCGACCAATACCAGGGCGCGGCGCAACACCATGACGACCACGTGGCTGCGATTCGCGCCGAGGGCCATACGCACTCCGATTTCATTCGTGCGGCGGGCCACCGAGTACGCGGTAATGCCGTAAAGGCCGACCGAGGCTAGCACCAGCGCCAGGACACCGAAGAGTTCGGTGAGGCGGGAGATCAGGCGCTCCCCGTTGAAGTTGTCGGCGACCTGATAGTCGAGCGATTTGAAACTCACGACGGTGAGATCAGGATTGATATTGGCGAGCGTGCGACGGGCCGTGGATTCGAGAGATGCGGCGTCGCCGGCGTATTGCACAGTAATCGAATTGGGATAGACAGACCGGCTCTCAGCCATGAAGAACTGGCGCCCGAATACATTGCGATTGAACTGCGTCATGGGGCGGAAATACATGGAGCGGTATGGTTCGCGCGGATTGTTGTATTTGGCGTCGGCGACGATGCCGACGATTTCGAAGTTGCTCGCATACTTCTGATCGAAGACTCCGAAGTGACGTCCGATAGGGTCTTCCTTGGGGAAGAACTTCTTCACGAAGGTTTGATTGACGACTGCGACCATCTGTGACGTGGCCGTGTCCTGATCGGTGAAACCGTGGCCGCGGATGATGGGCTGGCCGACCGTTTGGAAGAATTGCGGGCTGACGCGATCCCAGGAAGAGCCGTGGTTCTCTTCGGGTCCGGGCGCGGGGCGGCCTTCCACAAAAACCGACTCGCCCCAGTTGTTGCCTTCGAGCGTGCTGTAGAGCGCCAGGCCCGCGCTCTTGACGCCAGGCAGAGCCTTGAATTCGTCCTCGATCCGCTGATTGACGGCCCCAATCGTTGCGAGGTTGTAACCGGCGCCCATGGGGTCGATGTGGATGACGTACCGGTTGGCTGTGGTAATGCCGAAATTCTGGCGCTCAAGATTGCGCAGAGTCTGCGTCATCAGGCCTGCGCCGACGAGCAGGACCAGGGAGAGAGCGCCCTGAAGAACGATCAACGCCTTTTGTGGAAGAAGGGAGCGATCACCAGTGGAGCGATTCAATCCGCGCAAGGCTTCGGCGGGATCGGCGTGTGAGGAGATCCAGGCAGGCACGATCCCGAAGATGACTCCAGTGATCAGAGACAGCAGGAAGGCGAAGCCAAGGATCACCGGCGATGGGCTGGCTTGTATCGGCATTTGAGTAGCTTCGGGAAAGGCGAGGTTGAGAATCATGCGCGCGCCCAGATACGCGATGCCGATTCCGATCAGGCCTCCTGCGAGAGAAAGGAGAACACTCTCAATAAGAGCCTGGCCGATCAGGGCGGTGCGGGCAGCGCCGAGGGCGGTGCGAATCGAAGTCTCGGCGCGGCGAGCGGCTCCGCGGGCCAGCAGAAGATTGGCGATGTTGGCGCAGGCTACGAGCAGGACCAGGGCTGAGATCCAGGTGAGCAGGCGGAGTCCGTCACCCGCCTCCTGTTGAAGGTTCTGGATGCCTCCTCCTCCTGCCGTGAGGACGACGTGCTGCTTGGGAATCTCTTTGTCGTTGCCGTTCAAGGTGTAGGCGGGTTGAGTGGCAAGCCACGGGCGAAGCGTGTTCGAGATCTTGGCTTCGAGGGCTTTGGGAGCAACTCCCGGCTTCACGCGACCGAGAACATAGAGCCAGTTCGATTCGGCTACTTTCAGAACGGTGGTCTCGCCCTCAAGAACGGGCTCAGCGTTCAGGGGAATCCAGAAGGCGGGAGGATTGTCGTTGACGCGGTCGCCGAAGAATCCCGGTGGAGCGATACCGATGACGGTCACGGGGTGGCTTTGGAGGTAGAACGTTGAACCAACTACGCTTGGATCGGCGGCATGGGCAGATTGCCATGCGGCATAGCTGAGGACTGCGACGGGCGCGGCGCCGGGGATATCGTCGGAGGGTTGCAGCATACGTCCGGCGTAGGCTCCGATGCCGAAGGTGGAGAAGTAATTCCCGGAAACATATTCGGTGCGCTCAGATTTAGCCAGGTTGTTGCCGACGCGGACGTTCATCATGTTTTGGCCGGACTGGAAGGCGGCGAGCTGCTCGAATTCGGGCGTGTTGTTCTGGAATTCACGGTAGAGATCGTAGGAGAAGAGATCGAAGTCGCCGTTGTCGTTGATGAAGCCGCCGTTGACGCAGCAGTCGTCGAGGTCGCCGATGCGATAGAGGTTGGCGGGATTGGCCACGGGGAGCGAGCGCAGCAGGATCGCGTGGACCAAAGTGAAAATCGCCGTATTCGCGCCGATGCCCATGGCAATCGTCAGGATGACGGTGGCGGCGAATCCAGGAGCCTTGGCGAACTGGCGGAGGGCAAATCTGATGTCAGTCATGTTTGTTATGGACGGGCCAGTGGGACAAGAGAAAGCAGGCGGATGGAGAAGCTGATTTCAGAAGGCGGAATCGGAATTGCAGATTGCAGATCTTTAGATTTCAGATTGGAAGGCCCGTGGTGGCGAGATGTGAAATATGCAATCTGCGGGGGCCTCGCTTCGCTTCGGTGGACAGCCGAGGCGGCTGTCCCTACGTGGCTCTTAAACAAGCCTCGTTGGAGAAATTTGTGGGTCGCAAAATCGTGAAAACGGCGCAGCGCCCTACCTGGTGGAGAACCGGCGGCGATAGGCGGTAGGTGTCGTGTCCAGCGTCCGGCTGAAGTGCTGCCGCAGCGTCGCCGCCGTCTGTAGCCCCACCGCTTCGGCAATCGCATCGATCCCGTCGTCGGTCTTTTCGAGCCGCATCTGCGCGGCTAGGAGACGCTGGTGGGTGAGCCATTGGTGAGGCGTGGTTCCGGTCTGCTGGCGGAACTGGCGCGCGAAAGTGCGCGGCGACATCGCCGCGCGGCGGGCCAGATCCTCCACGCGCAGAGCCTCGCCCAAATGCGATTGCGCCCATTGCAAGAGCGGCGCGAGCCCTCCGGTCGCCCGGCTGTCGATAGGGTTGTGGACGTATTGCGCCTGACCGCCGTCGCGGTGAGGCGGCATGACCAGCCGGCGGGCCACGCGGTTGGCGATTTCGGCGCCATAATCGCACCGGACGATGTGCAGGCAAAGGTCTATGCCCGCAGCGCTGCCCGCCGAAGTCAGAATGCTGCCTTCATCCACGTACAGAACGCCGGGGTCGACGCGAATCTTCGGAAACCGGGAAGCCAACTCTTCCGCGTAACGCCAGTGGGTGGTGGCGCGCTTGCCATCGAGCAGGCCCGTGGCCGCAAGAACGAAGGCTCCGGAACAAATGGAGACCAGACGTGCGCCGCGCGCGTGCGCCGAACGCAGTGCTTTAAGGAGAGATTCCGGAGGAGGTTCGCTGGTTCGTTTCCAGCCCGAAATAACGATGGTTCCGGCCTGTTGCAAGGTCCGCAATCCACGACGCGCCTCGACATGAACGCCGCCGGTCGTGCGGAGCGGGCCGCGCTGGTGCGAGCAGGTCTCAAACTTGTACCAATCGACCTCGAGCTCCGGCCTCGGCAAGCCGAAAATCTCCACCACGATCCCGAACTCGAAAATGCTAAGGCCGTCGTAAAGCAGAGTAGCCACGCGGCGATGGTCGCAGGAGCGCATGGCAGGATTTTAGCGCATATTGGCATTTCTGCCTCTCGACAAAGTTTTTGAATCGGGCAACAGTGGTGTATGAACCTACACAATGACATCGCCGCCGATCCGCAAACGGCCCTCGATCACTTTGAGAAGCTCCTGTCTCTCGAAACCGACTGCTGGGACGTTCACGCGGCGTTGGCTTCGGGCGCGCCCGGGTTTGTGCTGCTGGATGTTCGCAGCCCGCAAGCTTTCGAGGGCGGGCATGTTCCGGGCTCGCTCAATCTCCCGCACGGCCGAGTCAATGAACGCAATCTCGCCGCCTATCCTCCGGATACGCTATTCGTCGTCTATTGCAACGGGCCGCATTGCAACGGAGCCGACCGCGCTGCAGTTCGTCTGGCGCGCCTGGGCCGGAAAGTGAAGAAAATGATCGGCGGCGCGGAAGGCTGGAAAGTTGAAGGCTTCGCCCTGGAAAAAGGAGCGGAGGTTCCATCAGATTCCATTCCAAGCGCTAGCGGCCTTG
>Ga0209580_10000227_pt1 | contig 35518 bp, 30 predicted proteins | sample Coa_R1_5_FD_187153 | JGI IMG/M metagenome (GOLD analysis project Ga0209580, IMG submission 187153) | Surface soil microbial communities from Centralia Pennsylvania, which are recovering from an underground coalmine fire - Coalmine... | ecosystem: Environmental > Terrestrial > Soil >... | reverse complement strand
GGTCGGCCCTATCATGCCGATTCGTGCCGACTACCTGGTTCCGGCAGGTCTCCAGTTGGGACTTGGCAGGATCGGGTTCCACACATTCCGCCACACCTACCGTGCTTGGCTGGACGAAACCGGAGCACCGGTGGGCGTTCAGCAGAAACTCATGCGACACGCGCACGTCTCCACCACAATGGACCAGTATGGGAATGCCTCGGCCTTGGCAAAACGCAAAGCCAATCGGCCAATCGTGCAACGCCTGTTGAGAAGGTCTGCCACTCAGCAGGTCTCCATTCAATAAATAAGGGGAACTGTGTGGCAGTTCCCCTTATTGGACAGTTTTGGACAGTTGCTGCAAGTGCCCAATTGCCCGTAAGTCTATGATTGCGTTGGTTGCGGGGGGTGGATTTGAACCACCGACCTTTGGGTTATGAGTACCCCCATTAACGGAATCTAATGGATTTACGCGGCGCAAAGAGTAACGTAACGTCCTTATTTAGAACCTTTCGGAATCGTAATTGCCCTCTCGTTGCCCTTTTGGGTGCATGGCCATTTGAGTCGTCTTTACTCCGGTGCTCGCGAAACACTCGAAGTCGTTCTCGTTGATCGACTAGATCTCGGTTGGCGTCGACCGGATGCAGCGGAACTTCGAGCCGATGCGGAAGCAGGTGGAAGCCTGGCAGAGAAGTGAATTGACGGACGTCACTGCGAAGGTAGTCATCTACGAGGCTTTTGTGGAGGGCAAACTGGAGGCTCCGAAACATCTTGCGCGCACGGTGCATGACCTTTACTTCCAGCCGAAGTATGAGGAGTTCCGTCCGCGGACGATCTGGAGTCTCTCTAACGCGTTCACGTCTGCATTCAAGGAACTGGATCCCATTCCTCAATTCAAGGCGACAGCCAAGTTGGGAGAATTCCTGGAAGCCCGCTTCTCTCAGCCGTTCTAACGGGCGGGGCGGTGTGCGGCAGCCGCCCCTCCCAAAAAATGGCGTGCCCAAACATATGCAGGGCTCGTTGCGGGAAATCGTCAGGCCTGTTCGTGGCGCTTCTCTCGTACGATCCGGATCGAAGCAACGTAGCTCAGCAAGATGAGGATGGCGGTGAACAGGCTGTGTTTGAGATCGCCGATCACAGACCCCAGGAGGAAAGCTGTGGAAGCCAAAAAAAAGAGCAACATACTCCATGAATACCACCATGCCTTGTACGGTCTGACGAGATCTGGCTCGCTCCTACGAAGAATCAGCAGGGAAGCAAAACCAGACAGGTAAACCGCAACGTACAATATCGAGCCGATTGCAATTAACGTATCAAAACTCCCGCTCAGGACCAGCGCGATGATGACGATGGCACAAAGAAACAGAGCCAGCGACGGAGTTCCACATCGCGGGAATTGTGTTAGCGACCCATACCACCAAATTTACCGTTACGATTCCGGCGCCATAAGTTGGCCGCAGTAAATGAAGAAGGTCAAAAGTTGAAGGCCGGGAGATAAAATCTCGGGCTTTTCTATTTGGCAGGAACCTCAGGTCAAGCAGCTGCGGGTTTACTCGTTTTGGGCTCCCCGATGTGCAATCTCCTCCCTTGACTCTGGACAGAAGATCAAGGCCAAGATATCGCCGAGTATGCGGTGACGCTGGCGGTGATCTTGGTGCTAGAGGTTGGCACTATTCGTCTTGTCGGCTCGAACGCGAATAACGCCTTCTCCTCTGTCGCCAGTTCAATTCAGTAGCCAAAACCGCAGCACTCCACTATATCTTTAGTCACTCATGCCTTCCCCAACGACCTTTCGTGAATCCCGACGAAGCACTCGGGTCCCCCTGAAGGTGATTATTACGATTGAGGGTAAAACCGGAACTCAGACGTGCGATGGCGAGACCATCGTTGTCAATCTTCAGGGAGCACTGCTCGCAACCGCAATGGGGCTGAGCACTGGAATGAGCGTCTCTATTCACGTCTACATAACGGATAACCGTACTGCAGCTCGCGTCGTTTATATCGATCCTGAAAATCCGCTGCATTGCGGGATTGAACTTGATGAGCCGCGAAACATTTGGGGCGTGCCTTTACCGCCCAATGACTGGGGGGAGAGAGAGACCTCGAAGACCGGGCCAAAGCCAAGCGAGCGGGTTCGAGAATGGCGCAGAAAGAAGCTCGTTGTCCCTATTGGGTGGTCAATGACAGCTTCCATGATCCCGTGGTCATGTTGAGATACGAAATAGTCGTTTGCAAAAGTAACCGGTAAACCTTGCTTAATACGTCTAACAAAACCTAGTGCAGGTGTTACAATCGGAGTCGTCTTCCGGCCACGCATTCGCGTTAATAAAGCCTAATCAAGAAAATTTGGAGGGAACTATGAAAAGCGCTTGCACGCTGCTTCTCGTGCTGCCTTTGTTCGTTTCCGTCTCCGCCGTGCACGATGCGCCAGCTCAGGCTGTCGCACGTACTGACGTTTATCATGTCCACTTCGCCAAAGCCGCGCTCGGAAAGGGTGCCGAGGAAGGCGACTACCTCAAGAAACAAGGTCCGAATGCCCCCATGCAGGGGCACTACATCGTGCTTCGCCATCAGAGTGGCGAGGACTGGGACTACGCTGTGATCGAGCATCTCGGAACGAAGGCCACCGTGGATGCCGCCGGCACTCCGGTTCCAGCCAGCGCCCGCGATCTCCAAGCATGGCATGGCGACACGTTTGTGAACGGCCCGGCCTGGCCCGAGTTCGCCAAAGCTATGGGTCTTGACGACTTCGCCAAGAGCGCGGGAGCAGTCTACGTAGTCTCGGTCTTCCGCGCTGCTCCCGGACACCGTGACCAACTGGAGAAAGCCGTCAGCCAGCCGCCCGGCCCAGGTGAGACTGTTGCCGGGGCTGTTCTCATGCAGCACCTGGAAGGCGGTCCATGGCAATTTCTGACCATTACCCGCTACAACTCCTGGCAGGACTTTGCCACTAACGAGAAAGCTAGTGCAGCCGATACCCTGAAGCCCGGCGGTGGCTGGCTGCAGGTGCGCGACCACTCCAGCTACCACAACGACACCGTCACAGACCGCATCGCCCCCTAGTTTTTTCGCGTGGCGGGCAACACGAAAGCCTGGCCTCTCGGCTGGGCTTTTTGTGCTTTGGCGCGGAACGGTTTTGTTAGATGCTCTTAGAACGTCCGTGGACGCGCAGTTTCCAAATCACCTTTGCGTCCATTCTGAAAGACGGTCCCGAATAACGCTAGTGCTTTTTCGAAGGCGCGCCCCCAATCCTCTGTCCTGCTCCACTCAGTTCACCAAGGGCGCGCCTTCGAAAAAGCACTAGCGTTACCCGACTCCAAGGGGCACCATACAGCATCAGGTCGCCTGCCGCACGCCGATACACTCAGGCATTCCGCGTTACTTGTCGAGCGATGGTCAAAAGTTCTCGATCATCCAGACGTTACTGCTGCTTGTCATTCCTTGGATTGCTAGTTCGCGGCCATTTGGTGCTGCGATCGCCCACGTCCTCCATGCCCCGCGTTGATCCCAAAGGGGAGTGGCGCGCCCTTCCATGTCGACTCGCAACAGGGTTGAACTGGTGGGGGACTGACTGGAGACAAGAAAAGACTTGCCATCGCCGGCCCAATCTACGGAATTGAGTCCGGTCCAGCCCTTCACCGTGATGTCATGCTCGGGCTCGCCTTTCAGCGAGAGTGTCCGGATGACACCTTGCAGTGGGCTGTACTCCATGAACGCGATGCGAGCGCCATCGGGTGACGGCATCCAGTTATAGAGAGTTCCGGGGTGAATATCGAGTGTGAGCACTTCGCGCGGCTTGCCATACAGGATCGTTAATCACAAATCCGAATACTGATCCCGTAGCGGCGCCATTGGCTGGCGCTCTCACGGGGGTAAGTAGTTTGCTCGATTTCGACGGACAGAGCGCGCAAGATAATTTCAATCTGTTCGGTTTTGCCTTCGTGCCGCCGGATACCAATGGCGCCGTCGGCTCTAAGCAGTTCGTTCAAATGGTGAACGTGACGATAGCCGTCTACAACAAGTCAACCGGCGCGTTAGAACTCGGTCCCGCAGCCATTCACACCTTGTGGAAGGGTTTTGGTGGACTTTGCGAGTTTGGTGGAGGCACTCCGCTCTATGCGGACGGAGGTGACCCGATTGTGCTTTTCGACCATCTCGCTGGAAGGTGGCTCGTGAGTCAGTTGCAATACAACAGCAGCTTCACTGAGTCGGCGGAGTGCGTCGCCATCTCCAGCAACTGGGATGCAACCGGTTCGTACAACAGATACGAGTTCGATTTCGGCTCCAACTTCCCCGATTATCCGAAGTTTGGCATCTGGCCCGACGCGTACTACAACACGGTCAATATCTTCCCGCCCCACAGCTTTGCTGGAGCAATGGCGTGTGCATTCGATCGTAATGCCATGCTCAGAGGCCAAGCGGCGAGTGCGATTTGTTTTCAGCAGCCGCCGACGGTTTCGAGCCTGTTACCCGCTGACTTGGACGGCGCTACGCTGCCGCCGCCAGGTGCTCCAAACTATTTCGTAGGGCTTGCGGATTCGACTGATCTGAACTTCTTCAACTTCCACGTCGATTTCAGCAATCCGGAGAATTCGACATTCACCGGGCCAACTTTAGTTCATGTGGCCCCTTATAGCGAGATCTGCGCGAGATCGACGAGTCTTGCCTGCATTCCCGAACCACCGCCGGGGGAAAGAGTGGATGCGCTCTCGGATCGGGTGATGTTTCGGCTGGCCTACCGCAACTTCGGCGACCATCAGTCCCTGGTCGTCAATCACACAGTTGCAGGTGGAGCGCTTGCCGGCGTGCGCTGGTACGAAATCCGCAATCCCTCAGCTCCGTTCGTTTACCAGCAGGCAACGCTTATCGATGCTAGCGTGGATTACTGGCTAGGCAGCATCGCGATGGATCATATCGGCGACACAGCCTTGGGATTCAGCGTTTCGAGCCAAGGTGTGTTTCCAAGTGTTTACGTAGCAGGGAGAACTGCGAGCGATCTGAAAGGCGCGATGTACGGACCTCTCGTGCTGGTCAACGGCAGCGGCGTGCAACTCAATTCATATCATCGGTGGGGAGATTATAGTTCGATGTCCATTGATCCTAGCGATGACTGCACGTTCTGGTACACAAACGAATATTATGCGGTGACTGGCAGTTTCAATTGGGCAACTCGAATCGGCTCATTCAAGTTCGATGCCTGTTCAACACATTGAAACCCGCGGGACATGGTTCCTCTGATCTGTTATTGCGCGGATGCTCTGGCTCTGGCCAGCCCGAATTACTCAGGTTAGCCTTCGGCCTATAAGTGACCCGCGATAAAGCTCATTCGCGCCGCACAGGCTAATACGTTGTAAAACAAAAAGCCCGGCCATTAGCCGGGCTGCAGAAAACTTTCAAGAGTTCTTCCGCACGGGATTAACGTGTCTTGACACAGCCAGAGTTGGCGTTTGACCACTCATACTGATAGGCGAACGCGCTGCCGTCGGTATTGGTGCCAGTTGTGGAGTCGGTGAACGGCGTCGGGCTCCAGGCGCACTTATCGTCAGCCTCGTAGCCCCGACGGTCGTACCATGCACTGCCATCCTCATCGGTGACGGCCTCCCGCGTCTCGTGCGAGACGAAGTGCTCAAAGTTCTGGGTGGTGTTAAAGCCCGAGCTCTGGCAACCTCCGCAGCTCGGATACGGCATGGAGGCATATTTCACATCCAGCCCGTTGAGATTGAAGTTGCCGTGATACGCGCAATAGGTGAGATTGGGTCCGCCGCACGAGGTGTAAGTCCCATCCGAGGAGTAAGAGCTTGCCGGTAGGAAGACTTCATAGACGGTATCTGTGCGCGGCGAGTTGCTAGTCACCTTCAGGACTTCAGCCTGCACGTCCGCGTCAGTCACGTTCGTCGGCGGGGTGGAACTGTCGAACAGCGCACCCCCCATAGCGCCCAAGCTCGATTTCATGATGTAAACCGGACCCGATTCGTAATACTGGGTGATGACGTTGTACTCACCCGTGAGGCCGAAACCCGGTTCCGAGGACGTACCGATCCCGTCTATGAAATTGGTGAGAGAGGACGAAATCTGACTATCGCTTCCGTTTGTTCCCCACGATGGACCCCAATAGATTGGAACGACATAGGCCGTGACGAGAACCGGCCCACCATGGTAAACGAGGCTACTTCCGCCACCGCCTTTAGCGAACTCCACGACGAAACGTTGTTTTGTAGGGAAGTGTCGCGGAAGTGGATTGTTAGTTTCGGATTTTTGGGCAAGAGCCATCGGCATTAACGACATGGCGGCTGCAAGTAAGATCAACAAGCTCTTTCTCATTCTCATTGGCGGGATCCTTTCTCGGAGAGAGTAGATTCAGGGAAGTACGGCTGAAAGGTTTTTCGCTAACCAGCCGTTCGGAAGCGCAAGAGGCCCCACATGGACGCCCACTTCCCAAGATATGAGCAGGAATGTAGCAAGAGTTCACGCACGAGTCAACGGTTGTTGTCAATGTGTCTGAGTTAAGTCTACAAATTGTTTACTGTTCGCCCTTGATGGCAATCGTCATCGCATCGGCGCTATTGGCGCCCCAAACGACGCTGCTGCCCCAAATGACGCTGAAGCCGCTGTCGGTGCTCGTTCCCCATACCACGGAACTGCCCCAAACCACTGACTGCCCGCTCGTATTGGTTCCCCAGATCACGGATGTTCCCCACACGACTGAGGTGCTCCAGACGACCGAACTGCCCCAAACAACCGAGGAGCCATTCACTAAATACACTTGCCCAGTCGTCGAATTGTAGGCCACAGTGGGGGATAAGGCGGCCCCGAGTTTCGAAGGCGCAAGCGCAGTGCTGGTCAGGGCGTTATATACATTCGCATAGCCAGCGCCGACTGTGAAGATGTCGTATTGCTCGTCGTACGTGATTCCGGTTGAGGGATCTGTCCACGAACTGTAGGCCGGAAATGCCTTCGAGGCGGTCAACATCAATCGCGCTTTGACTTGGTCGGGCGTCATGACTGGGTTCTGCTGAATCAACAGTGCCGCCGCGCCGCTGACTACCGGCGTCGCCATGCTAGTGCCGCTCAACAGATAGTATTGCTGAGAGATGTTGACGTTGTTGCCTTGCGTGTAGGTGGAGAGGGGTACCAGGTTCTGCGGATATGAGGAATACAGCGTATCGGAGCTGGATGCTAGACCAGAAATGATCAGGTTGCCGGGAGCCACGAGATCAGGTTTCACAACCTGATCATCCATGGTCGGACCCTTGGAGCTGTACGTCGCAATCACGTCGTCAGTTCTTATGTAGGTGCCCATGTCACGCATCGCACCCACAGTGATCACATACGGGTCGTTCCCAGGCGAAGTGATCGTCCCGTAGCCGTAGTTGTTATTGGAATTGTCGCGTCCGTAATTGCCTGCCGCGACTACTACGACGATGCCAGCCTGCCACGCTTGTTCGACCGCCTGATCGAGCGGATCGAGCGTGTAGCTTTCATAGATGCCGCGGCCGAGCGAGAGATTGATGACCCGAATGTTGAACGCGCTCTTCAGCGAGATCGCCGCTTGAATGGCGGCGATCACTTCGCTGTCGGTAGCCTGACCGTTTGCATCGAGGGCCCGCAGATTGATGATGTTGGCATTGGGCGCGACGCCTCGATAAGTGATCGTGCAGTTGCTGCAAGTGGAACTGGCTCCGTTGCCCGCGATAATGCCAGCCACGTGCGTGCCGTGCCCGTAGAGATCGCTGGTGGTAGTTGTCGAGGTATCGAAGTTGGCGTTGTAGACGATTCGGGAGGTGTTCGATCCCGGGACACCTAAATTGGCAGGCACGGCTAAATCGGCAACCGGGTTGACACCGCTGTCGATGACAGCCACTCCAACCCCCGTTCCGTCATATCCCATGCTGCGGGCTAAATTGGCGCCGACGGTTACGTTCATCACGCTATCGGAAGATGTGGAAGCCATCTGTAGCTTGCGATCTAGCGAGATGTATTTCACATTCGCGTCCAGGCTAACGAGCTTTGCGGCGGAGGTCGGCGACATGTTGCTGAAGCCGTATCCACTGATAAACCCAAGCCCTTTACCGAGGGAAGCACCTAGAGATTTCGCGTAGTTCGTGTCGGCAGATGTTGGTGGATTGTAGTATTGGACAATTACGTTCACTCCCGTGCCGGCAGCCAGGTTCTGCAGGTCAGGTGATAACTTCGAAGATTGGCCGCTTGCCGTGCTCGGCGCAAGCAGAAGAGCAGCCAGAGTCAGGGCCCCCCAAGCAGCGCTCCACAGAGTTTGTTTTGGTTTGCGGTGCATCTTCCCCCCAGCAAACAGCAGAGTTCTCAAACTTTTTCGGGGGATATTTCAGTCGGGAGATATTTCAGGATGAAAGGATGCACCCTTCGTGCCACTTGTCTCGAGAATTGATGTTGTTGGTTTTGAAGATAGTTATCGCCATGCGGTCATCCTAGAACCGGGACATATTGTCCTCTTCCATGAGAACTGAGACATTCTGTCGCACTGCCGTTGCGGCCGCGCTCCGCAGAAGTTCATCAGCCTCTCTGAGAGATTTCAACCTGGGTATCGAGAGCTTCGGTCATTCTCAGCATGAGTTCCTGATGACGAAAACCATCGAATGGGGAGTATCGAGGCTTGCCTCAGTACGGCCTCCAGGCAGAAAGGTCTGGGTGGGTCTTCGCATCCGGTGCAAAGCTCGACCATTAATCACGCTTGACAAAGGAGGGGAGCGAGCAGAAACTTTGTGCCAATTCAAAAGGCTGGTTTGGGCTCCAAAAAGAAGCCCTAGGCTCTGTCCGCGATAATGGGTAGCTAGTTTGGCTGCTGCCCTGCTTCGCTGACGGGTACCCAAAAAGGAGGTCGCCGATGCTCAAAGTTGGTTTGTTTGCAACGGTGCTGCTGCTCATCGCGACGGGGGTATATTCCCAGACGCCGCTGAATCAGCAGCTAATTTTTCAGGACCGAGCCGGTACTGGATCGGGAAGCTTTAACGGAAGCACAACACCCTTTGGCTTTTGGATTTGGTGTCAGCCAGTAAGCAGCAACGCCTACGGAAATGACTGCACAGGATCGGTCTATTTCTATCGCTTAGGCATCACTGTCGGAGCGGCCGGGCACGTAGCATCTTTCCAACAGTCGGGTGACACGCTTGCGTTCACTGTCACTGTCTCCTCGGTTCCTAACGGTTCGAAGATTTCTAACTGCATCTTCAGCTTTAGTGGTACTCCCACTGAGGGAGCATCCAACACGGTGACTCTAACCTGCGATAAGCCTACAGGTAGGGGCACTGACTCCAAGGTGTCAATTCAGTTAGCACCTCCTGCCTAAGAAGAACTGAGGGTGGAGGCAAAAATTCGCCGTGGTCATTACCCGCAACTGTGGTGCGAAAGAGTGAAATTTGGCGGGAGAAGATAGCTCTCCCGCCTTTTTCCGTGTCACGCGTCTCAATCAACCTCGAGCGAAACTAGGATGCGGATCCGGCGGCGTTCAGGTCAGTCGTCGCCTGTTTGTTCGCCTTCTTCGCCTCGCTCTTGGCATTCACATTCGGACCGCCGAGGTCCTGGATGGCTTTGCCAAGGTTCTCCGACGCCATCTTGGTCTGCAGATCGCTGAACGATAGGTTCAGATTCTTGGCAACGTGTAGGGCGGCAACGCACTGACCCAGGTTTTTGAAGCCGGAGCATGCGCTTTGCAGGTTGCCTCCTGGAATGGTGACGCCACTCTTCGTCAGAGCGTTGCTAAGGGCGGTGGTCACGTGACTATTGTCCAGCACCGAGGTCGGCGACCCCGAAGCGATGCCGGAATGTCCCATTCCAGCGGATCCAGGATCGCTTGGGCGACCGCTAGTGCCTGAGCCTACGCCGGCTGGTGCTCCGGTAGAGCCCGGCCCGACTCCGGCTGGCCGTCCTCCGCCGGCTCCACCGTGCTGTGCAAATGCGGGCGCACAGTACAGCGCAACTGCGACTGCTAAAACGAACATGTGAGTCTTCTTCATTTGGTTTCCTCCTGGTTGTACTTTCGTCGAACTCAGTTTTGACTTCTGCGATACAACTGACGAAGGTTGAAGCCGATGTTGAATGAAACCGAATTTAAGTCGTAGGCGATGCTGCGCGTAAAGCCGAGTTGCAGATCTACCGTGCGTTGCGGAAACGCCTCGATCCAAGTGGAGAATCCATCATCATGCGCGATGCTCGAGCTTCCCGTTGTCTGCTGCGTGTTCAGAAACGTAGGACCATGTTGCCCCGTTCGCCCTGTTCCGCCACTTACCTGGGCCGGAGTGACGCGACTGAAAACTGTCTGCTGTCCGCTGGGCAGAATGTCGTAGCCCGATGCACCGATGCTGACGAATTTCCATACCGCATAGCTGGCCCCTCCGCGGAAATGTGTATTAAATCCCAATGTGGTGTAGGGACGAAGAAACAGGCTCGAGTCCGGAGTGGTGTTCGCCAATCCAGCTTCGAGAAACGGCGTCAGCCTCGAAATGGAATGGTTGATGTGACTCGTCCAGTCAAATGTCGCGCGCCCTGTGCTCAGACCTTCTTTGCTGTTCCCGACTGGCGCCGTGCCCGTCAGGAAGGTCGCGAAGTTGAGAATCTCGTTCGGGTACCGCAAATGAAGCCCAAGGAACGGATCGCCCAGCCCGCTCGCAGAAGTGCTACCCGTAGATGAAGACGGCCGGACGAAATAGACCGGCGCGCCCAGGGCCATGCCGAAATGCGAGTTGAAGTCGTAACCCACGCTGGGGCTCAGTGCGTAAACCTGCCCGTCGGAGTTAACGGTTCCTCCAAACTGCAAGTAGGCCGTTATGCCGCTCTCCTTCGCGGCGGGCTTAGGCATCGTCTGCGCTGCGGCGAGACTCGCAAGAGCAATGAAAGTGACGCTGGCGAACAGAGCAGTTCGTCGTGTCATGGATACTTTGAACCCCAAAACTGAATTTGAGTTGCGGAGTGGCCAGCAATAACTGACATTACCGAAGTAATTTTCTGGGTAATAGCTGCTGCCCCGTTTCCCAATGTTTTCTGGATCTTGCACACTCATCAGCAGATTCTCAAGTGACGAAAGACACAAAGAAAGGCAGAGCCGGAGCCCTGCCCTGTCATAACCGGCGGATCCTACGGCGTCGGCATTGTTACGCTGAACGTGGATGTATGTTTCGCCAGCACCACACCCGTGCTGCTCGTCACAGTGATCGTCACCTCGTAGCTGCCAGAGCAAGCAGAGGTGGGAATGCTCGCCGACAGAGTGGCCAGTCGAGTCTCTTTCGGGGTGAGTCCAAGAGCCAAGACTCCGATGTTCTTTGCTCCCGCGCTCACGCACTCGCCCGGGGTGGTTATGGTCATCGTCACTGTGACCGCCTGATTCGCAGTCGTCAGGTTCTCAACAGAACTGTGAATAAACACATTGGAACCAGGCGCAACGACCAAAGGTGTTGCCGCTCCATTGACCCTTACGGACTGGGCGGCACTGACTCCCACCAACCCCGCAATCGTTACGACAAGCGAAACCAGCAACTTCGCAGTTCTTGTAGTCATTCGTGCGATTCTCCTCTTCTTTTTTGGATTGATTTGTGGCGCGCTGAAACCCTCTCCGTCACTTTAACGTTGCCGCTCGCAACGCGAGATGAGTTTCGAAATTACGACCTAGAACGAAGTGAACAGACGAAGTTAAATCAACAGCGCGGGCGCTGTGCTGCGATTCATTAATGCTGGCACCGCTCGAATCATCACGTCAACATTCGAAGGTACATGTGTAGCGTCGTGCGCACGGACACGATGGTTTGTAAGTGATTGATATTGCTTAGAAGAACGAGAGCACAAACGAGGGGCTGGGACAAGTTGTCCTGAGGTTGGTTGGCCGGAGTACAGTCCGTCACCTGCCAAACCGCTGGTCACTGGGCATTGCGTTTGGCATTCCTATCACTCCCAGGGTTCTCCACATCCCCAAATCCTTGCTGCGGATTTCACACGCGAAGCGCTGCCTGAGGAACTACAATACCGGCAGGAGATCAGTCATGGAAATTCCAAAACGATTGTGGATAGCGATGGTAGTTTTGGGCGCCGGCGCGCGGTTGCTTCCTCACCCATGGAATTTCACGCCAATGATGGCTATTGGGCTGTTTGCAGGAAGTCAAGCTCGAAAGGCTAGCACCGGTGTTTTGGCGACCCTGGTGGCGCTCGTCCTGAGTGACGCCGTGCTGGGTTTCTACTCCGGATTTTGGTACGTATATGCGGCGGCGCTGATTCCAGTGCTGTTCGGCAGACTCATCCGTAACCGAAGTGGCGCGGCCGCAATTGCAACCGCTGCCCTTGTCTCCAGTCTGTCGTTCTTCATGATCACCAATTTCATGGTCTGGGCTACCGAGCAATTGTACCCGCATACGCTCGGTGGTCTATCCGAGTGTTTCCTGGCTGGCATACCGTTTTACCGGAATCAAGTGCTGGGCGATGCGGTCTACACCGTTGGTATCTTCGGCGGTTACACACTCCTCAACCGTTTGTGCCAACCGGCACAGCAGGCCGCATAACGTGCGCGTGTTTCTCTCCTGGCAAGCGCCACAGAAATTGTCTGCGCTCTAGGAGCCGGTGAAATGCTAGTCGGGCGGTCGCATGAGTGCGATAACCCGGAGTGGGTGAAGCGACTTCCACCGTGTAGCGCTCCCGCCTTTGACGTCTCGGTTTCCAGTAGGGAAATTGATACTGAGGTTCGGCGTCGCCTCCGATCAGGCGAGCCGCTCTATCACATCCACGGAGATCTGATTCGCGAGTTGCATGCAGATCTGTTGATTTCACAATCGCATTGCGAAGTGTGCGCGGTGACTCCCGGTGACATAGAGCGAAGTGGCTCCTGCACATCTCATGTGCGGCAAGTGGCGTTGTCGGCCACGTCTTTGGAGGAAATCGTCCAAAGCATTCTGCGTATTTCACAGGAGCTTGGGTTAGAGCAGAAGGGCGAGTTACTTGTTCGCCGCGAGCGGGAACGCTTGGACACAGTTAGGGAGAAGGTTAAGCGCTTCCGTCGGCCAACCGTGGTGATGGTGGAATGGACGGACCCGCTGTTCGCGATGGGCAACTGGGGTCCGGAGTTGGTGGAAATTGCTAACGGCGAACTACTGCTTGGGGAAAAGGGCAAGTATTCGGCAGCCATTCCCGCCGAGCATCTGCGAGACGCCGATCCGGAGTACCTAATTGTGGCGCCCTGCGGATTCCACCTGGAGCGGAGTTTGCGGGAACAAGCCGTACTGGAGCGATATCCGTGGTGGTGCGAGCTTCAAGCTGTGCGCCAAGGCAACGTCGCGTTTGCCGACGGCAATCTGCTCTTCAACCGTTCCGGAATGACGGTCTCGCAAACCGCCGAGGTGATTGCCGAAATCCTCCACGGCGTCTCGTTCGGCGAGCGAACCGAAAGAGTGCGTTGGCGCCGGATCGAAACGCATGCGAAGGTAGATTCGCAGCGGGTGACCATGAGCCGCGCGTGACGAAGGTTCTCCTATCGTGGAGCAGCGGTAAAGACAGCGCCTGGACGCTGCACCTTCTCCGGCAACAGCCGAACATCCATGTAGCCGCGCTGCTCACCACCTTTAACTCCGAGGCGAACCGCGTGGCGATGCACGCGGTCCGGCGCGGTTTGGTGGAAGCTCAGTCCGAGCGGACCGGGATCGAGCTCTGGCCTGTGGAACTGCCGTGGCCATGCTCCAACCTGGAATACGAAGATCGAATGCGCGTTGTGTGTCAACGGGCAGCAGATGAGGGAATCACCGCGGTCGCATTCGGAGACCTTTTTCTTCAGGACATTCGTAATTATCGAGTGCGGCAACTGCAGGGGACCGGGCTCACACCGCTGTTTCCGGTCTGGCAAATTCCAACGGATAAACTGAGCCGGGATATGATCGCAGCGGGCGTGAAAGCAAAGATTACGTGCGTGGACCCGTCGAAGCTCGCGAAGTCGTTTGCCGGCCATGAATACGACCTACGGTTGCTGCAAGCTTTGCCTCCGGGAATCGATCCATGCGGGGAGAACGGAGAATTTCACACATTCGTATATGATGCGCCGGTATTCTCTGGCCCCATCGCGGTGCGCACGGGAGAAGTGATCGAGCGCGATGGATTTGTATTTGCCGACTTGGTTCCGCAATGACCCATCACTGCGGGAGGTGTGAGCTCGCTGGTCAGACGCGTCGTTAGATTTTACTCGGGACTCAAAGCCTCCGACTCAATGGCCACTTTATAGCGCAGAATGGCAGCGTTAAGAGGTAACAGTCGGTGCTGAGAGCCAGCTTAATCGCGAAATCTTTCGTAACTTTCATTCTCGGTTTCCCGTTACGTAAACCCACGACAAAACACGACAATACGACAAAGCAGAAAGCTTCCGCCTGAAGTGCAGTTCAGGATCTACCAATGCAGCAGCTCTCGCACAAAAATCCCTGGAAGACTGCCCTCGTCATCGTCGGCTTCGTCTTCTTGACGGCAGCCCTCAGCACCGCCGGTTGGTTCTACCATTATTCCCCGCTACAGCAGGTGCCACCGCCTTCGGCACAGACTCTGCGAGCAACTCGTCCGGTCGCAAGGATTATGGCCGATCCGCAAGCTGCCATGGCTCCTGTCACCGGCACGCCGGGCAACTCGCCCTCGTTACCAGAGCAGATACCCGCCATGCCTGGGTTTGAAATCTCATTCGATCCTATGGAGGAGTTCCATGAGGACTTAAGAAAGGCGCTCCTCCACGATCTGGCCCCAGCCTTCCCTGAGCTCCCGAAGTTTTTGGGCGATCCGATGGTCCAGAGCCCGGACCCGGCTCGTGAACGTTTTGTGTTTCAACTTATCGATGCGGTCGAGAACGGGCAGGCTGATCAACGGCCCGCAATTCTCTTGGCGGCGGATCTTCTAGCGAATGAGATGTGGTGCCCCTCCGAGAATAAGGAGCAGTGCGATCAGCTTCGCAGCCACTTTGCCCAGCACAAACTGACACTGGAATATTCTGAACTGGGCGGGGGATTTTATTATCAACGCGATCTTCTTTGGCGGGTCTGGCAACAATACCCTGAGACCAACTGGGGAGAAATGGCGTTTGTTGTTCTTCTCGAACTGGGCTGGGATGCCAGCAGGACTTGCGCCAAAGGCAGCGAGCAATTCCGGGAAATGATTCGCCAGGGGGAATCCTTTCTGCAGCGACGGCCGACGAGTCCGCATCGGGCAGCGGTCTTACTTCTTGTCGGCCAAGCGTATGCCACGTGGTGGTCACTGAGCAACGAAACGGCGGACAGTCCCATGGCGGACTATGTCGACCCAAAGCGGTACAACGAAGGCGCCGAGCAGGCGCGCCTCAAGGCCATCACTGATTTCGAACAAGTTGTCCAATTTTCGCCAGAGACCAAGTTCGCCGAATACGCCCACCAAATCCTACCTCCCCTACGGGAACAGCAAATCCAGAACACTTACAAGTTTTTCTGCGTTTACGATTAACGGCACGATGCTCCATCTTGACGTGACACACCGGTGACAGCTTAAGGGAAACTCCCGCAACGGAACCAGAGTCTTTAGCCGACAAAGGTTCAACCGCAAGGCATGGCACCAACAGCTACCAGCGACAACACACACACAGCAACCGCAAGCTGCTTCAACCGCGTCGGCGGTTATTCCGACTGAATAATTCTGCTGACCTGTGACGAGATTGCCGTCGACGAGGGCATGTGGCGCCCACGGTGCCTTGGCGAAATAGCGCGCGCCGGAAATGCAATGGGCGATCTTCTAAAGCCAGGGCGCGTTCCCTGTGAAGCCTGCCTGTGTCTCCTCTTCTATTACTGAAGCCAGTGAGTTGGCGATCCTTAAGAGCAGAGCTACACATCCCTGAACCATATCGTTCTCCAGCACGTCTTCTTCCCCATTATTTGTATTCCCACTGCCGGAAAGCTGATTGACCATCGGCTGAGCAACACGCAAATGCGTCCGCGCAAAGCGCCTCGTTCAAGCCGGCCTCTTTCCGACTCACTAGTGATTGGTACTGTGCGATACGCCGATGAGGCTGCGGACCGCCGCAGGGGAAATGCTTACTGGGACACTGAGCCACTCCGTGGACCAAGCGGACTGAATGCGGACTGAAAAAAAGAGAGCCGGGCCCTGTTCCATAGTAGTCAATGTGATACAGCGAGCCGTTTTTGAGTGCGTTGCGAATGCGGACTTAGAGCGGACTGGAACCGGCGGAGGGGGAATTGGGTAACGGCTTTGGAATGTTTGGTGGCCAGGGAGGGAGTTGAACCCCCCGACGCCAGCCTTTTCAGTCGCTCTACAAACGATCGGAAAGATCGAAAGATCTAAGGGGGGCGAACCTTAATCCGATTATTGCAGAGTTAGCGCCTCTGATGAGCACAGTGGCACCTCGCACGCAGCGAACGTTGACCTTCTGCGAAAAGGAGCACACACTCCGCGCGTGGAAGTAACGGGAGATGCTATCCAAAGGCCGCCACGTCGGCCTTGACTTTTATGACCTTCTCACAGCAGTCCTCATGGGCCTCTGAGATGAGGTTTTGAGGGGAAATCGCCTTCTCGTGAAAGGCGATTTAACTGGCGCTTGGGTAGTGCACCCAAAGATCGCCAACTTTCACGGAGCCTTCCAAATCCTGCGCGAACTCGGCTTCTGAAATCCCGGCGCCTGAGGTCGAATTGACTCATTCCGCCATCTTCGTCGCGCAAAATCCAGAAGGAGGAGAGCATGAACACACCGCGCAGGTATCAATACGGAAGTCTGACGAGGAGGAAACGAATTCGGACGGAAGATGTCTGGCAGTTTCGTTACTACGAAACTACTCCGGAGGGGCAGCGGCGCCGGAGGTCAAAGATCATCGGTATGCTAAGCCAGTATCCGACACCGTCGGATATGCTTCGGATTCTCGAACGATTTCGACTGCGGCTTAATCTTCAAAACCGAGTGGGCCTGCCGGTGACGCTCGATGCTCTGGCGGATGACTACGTCGAGAAAGAACTGCCACTGCTACGCTATGGAACCCAGCAGGCGCATCTTTCCAGCTTGAATCGTTGGATACGACCGCGTTGGGGTGGATGCCTTGTCTACGAAATCAAGCCGATCGAGGTTGAGCAGTGGCTTCGATCTCTGCCGTTGGCGGAGAAGTCAAAGGTAAACCTGCGGAGCCTTTTGCATCTTATGTTCCAGCATGGACGGCGCTGGGAGATAACCGACGTCAACCCTATTGATCTGGTACGGCAGCGTGGCGGGCGCCGATCGATCCCGCGGGTGCTGAGCGTGCATGACATTCGTTTGATCCTGGAAGAACTAACTGAGCCTTATCGGACTATGGTGCTGATAGCGGCCTGTCTGGGTCTCCGGGCGAGCGAGATCATTGGCTTGCAATGGGGCGATTTTAATTGGGAGGACCGCACGCTGTTGGTGAGGCGAAGCGTTGTCCAGGGGCGAGTCGGCGATACGAAGACAGAAGCCTCGGGGCTTCCACTTCCTGTTGATCCGAATCTCGCCGATGCCCTCAGGGCTCACTGGCAGCGTAGCCTGCACCGAGAACCTTTTGACTGGGTATTTGCGAATCGCCAAGGGAAGCCACGTTGGCAGGAGAGCATTCTGCGACGGCACATCAAACCTGCAGCCGTGCGCGCCGGGGTCGGCAAGATTGGCTGGCACACGTTTCGACATTCCTACTCGAGCCTGCTGCGTCGAGTGGGTGCTGACATCAAAGTCCAACAGGAACTGCTCCGGCACTCGACCATTCAAAGCACGATGAATGTTTATACGCAGGCCATGTCGGCGGGCAAGCGTGCCGCGAACAGTGTGATCGTTCGAAGCATGTTGCCCAATGAGGCTTGTGGTGGCGTGAGTGCCTAATGCGGTCGCCAACGGGAGCTAATGGGTACCGAAAAGCTGGTAAGTGGTTGCGGGGGGTGGATTTGAACCACCGACCTTTGGGTTATGAGCCCAACGAGCTACCAGACTGCTCCACCCCGCACCTCGATCATAACAATGCTGCTGGGTGGCGTCAAACCTGCTGGATTCGCGGAAGACTTCGGTGCCCAACTTTCGAAGATGTTTCTTTGACACCTTTCTTTCAGCTTCGCTAAACTACTCGGCACGCATCACTTCTTCGAGCAACTAACAGGGGAACGCTGCATCCAACGCGTGTTTGGTTTCTTTCGCATCGAATCGGTGCACAACTGGGAATACAGATTCGCTCGACATCAGGAGGTTTTTATGCCGAAGAGGGACGGTACCAACCGTCAAACCACAATCAGTGCGCAGCCTCGCATTCATCAGCACGCCCGCGAAATCCAGGCCTACGGTACGGTTTCGCACGCGCTGCCCTTGGAACTCGAAGAAGATGTCCGCCTGGAAATGACCGAGCAACTCAACCAGTTGCTTGCCGACACCATGACCTTGCGCGATCTCTACAAGAAATCGCACTGGCAGGTAGCGGGACCTACGTTCTATCAGCTGCATCTGCTATACGACAAACATTATGAGGAACAAGCCGAGATCGTCGACATCATTGCCGAGCGGATTCAGTTGCTGGGTGGCATCTCGATCGCCATGGCGGCCGACGTCGCCGAGACCACTCGCATCGAGCGCCCGCCCCGCGGAAGGGAAGAGGTGCCTGTGCAGATCTCACGACTGCTAGATGCACATCAGATCATCATCGGCCATTGCCGCACCCTGGCAAAACGTGCATCTACTGTCGGCGACGATGGCACGAATGACATGATCCTCAGCGACGTCTTGCGCCGCAATGAACTGCAAGTCTGGTTCGTGAGCGAACACCTCGTCGACATGCCGCTGGTACACGCTGTTGATTCAGCGACCCAAAAAGCAAGTTGAGCCGTTAGGCAGAAGAGCTGCGGTCCCAAACGTGAGGCTGCAGCTCTCCATTTCACTCTCATTTATTTCGTCCCGCCACATTCAGCTTGTCGTGATCGTAATACTCGTAAGCTGACATGGGCTTTTCTCCGCCCTTCTTCCAGATGCGGGAGTCTTCCGGGATCTTGTTGAGGACACGCGCCATCTCGCGTATGTGCATGGCCACTGTCCCGCAACATGCACCGATGAAGTTGATTCCCATCTCGTGGGCTTGCAGCGCGTAATCCGCCATCTCTTTCCGCGTCAGTTGCAGCGGATCTAACGCGTAGGGAAACTCGGGAAGGCTGGTGAAGTCCGGTTTCTCTGTCGGCGTTCGATACGCAACCGGCTGGCACGCAAGATAGCCAGATACAGCTTTGCGCATTTGTTCCATCGGTCCCAGAATGTGCTGCGGAGGCCGCAGACAATTCATCCCGACAATGTCTGCTCCTGCATTGAACAAAGCCTTTGCCGCATCGGCGGCACGCTTTCCTTCGGCAGTTTCATCTTTGTTCTCGAAGCAGATCGTCACCATTACGGGCAGTCCCGTCTGTTTCGCGCGTTCCACTGCAATCAGCGCCTCGCCTAGCCACGAAAAAGTTTCGCCTATGATGAAGTCGACGCCCTCATCGACCTGCACCGCCAGTTGTTCGTCAAACGTTTTGCGCACTCGATCCGCGGCCGATGGGCTGCCTGGCTCATACATCCACGTCAGGCTGAGATTACCCGCGACCAGGCACTGGTCGCCCGCGACTTCGCGCGCCATGCGTACTGCTGAGCGATTCAGTTCTTCCAGTCGATCTTCCAGACCCACCGTAGCCAACTTGTCGCGGCTGGCGTAAAAGGTGAGCGCTTGCAAAACTTCGGCGCCCGCCTCGCGAAATTCCAAATGCAGTTCGCGAAGTGCATTGGGATACATCAGCGCGACTTCGGGAGTAAACGGACCCGCGCGCACCCATCCGCGCTTTTCCAACTCGAGCAGATAACCACCGTCGCCAAGCACGGGTCCTTCTTTCAGTCGTTCGAGAATTCCTTTCTTCTTCATGTTGTCTCCTGCAAATTAGTCATCTACATATTCATATTCCGCTTTGATCGGAGCATTCTCTGCGAATCGATTGGGACGAAACGGGCCGATGTCCACCGAACCAGCTTTTCCGTCGAGTATTAGTTCACTCATCACCAGGCCGATGGCAGGCGAAATCTTGAATCCCATGCCAGAGAATCCAGCACACACAAAAAATCCGCGGATTCCAGGAGCTTCGCCCAGCAGCGGACGCGAATCAGGACTCATATCGTAGACGCCGGTCACGCCACGCATCACTTCTGCCTGATCCAGCCCGGGAACGCGGCGGCAGGCTCGCTCAATGATTTCCTCCAGAGATTCGTCTGAAGCACGCTGCGGGAAATTGTCCGGATCCACGGGCCGCTTCCCATAAAAATCGCCGACAACAAACTTGTCGTGCGCATCCGAGCGAAAATACGTTGCCGTCACCGAATCAATACATGCGCAACCTCCACCCTTCATGCCGGGCGCGTTGCGCAAAATCGCCACCTGGTGGTACTCACATTCGATCGGCACGTCGTAGCCGGCCTGTTGAAGAAGTGGCCGCGTCCAGGGGCCGGTGGCGCCAATCACGATCGGCGACGAGATCGCTCCCTGGTCAGTCACAACGCCACGAACGCAATCATCATTGACTTGCAGAGCTTTTGCCTGCGTGCGCGACACATAGATTATCCCCATGTCACGCGCAGCACTGAGGAAATCTCCCGCCACGCCAGCACCGTCACCATATCCCGAATCCGGTTCGTAAGCGGCTAGCTCCACGTCGTCAACGTTCCAGTCCGGCTCAAGTTCGTGCAACTGACGCTTATCGATGAGTTCGATAGTCGCCCCAAGCCTGCACTGCATCTCGACATTGAGCTTCAATCGCGCGGTTTCGTTCGGATGCACAATGCGGACAAATCCAGTTCTCCGAAAGTCCCCCGGCTCTCCCACAACTTCCTGCCAGTTCTGAAACATGCGCAAGCTGATCAAGGCCAATTCAACTTCCGCCGGGAAACTGTAGTGCATGCGGATCAACGCGGACGATCTCCCGCTTCCCCCACGCCCGACATGATCCTTATCGATGACGACGATTTTTCCTGCTTTGCGCTTCGCCAGATGAAATGCGATCGACGTACCCATCACGCCGGCGCCGAGAATGACCACGTCAGCAGTCTTCGGCAGCGAACTGGAATTCACAAGAGTCATGCTGCCTCGCGATATCGTCCTTTCTTCCAGTCACGCAGCGCCTGATGCGCAGCATTGCGCCCGGGCGCTCCCGTAACGCCGCCGCCCGGATGCGCTCCCGCCCCGCACAAATACAGGCCGTCGATAGGCGTCCGGTACTGCGACCATCCCGGCACAGGCCGCATAAAGAAGAGTTGATCGAGTCGCAGGTCTCCGTGGAAAATGTTCCCCTCGGTCAGTCCGTACGTTCGTTCCAGATCGAGTGGCGTCAGCACCTGCCGCGCGACAATTGCCCCAGGCACATTCGGCGCGTATTCGGAAATCTTCTTTACGACGCGATCTCCGAGCAAATCGCGCTTCTCATCCCAATTGCCGTCTCTCAGACGATAAGGCACGTACTGCACAAAGCACGTCAGGATGTGTTTCCCCGGCGGAGCAAGTGATGCATCGGCGTTTGAGGACACCACGCAGTCCACCCAGAGCTCTTCGGGAATCTCGCCGAATTTTGCAATGTCGTAACAGCGCTCGGCGAACTCGAGCGAAGGCACGAGCGTATAAAACGTGCGTTCGAGCGGTGTCGCAGCGGGTGAGGTTGCGGTGAAGTGCGGTTCTTCGGCCAGAACCATGTTTACCTTGGCGCAAGGCCCGTCCATCTTGATCCCCCGCACCGCTGAAAGAAAATCTTCCGGAAGTTCCTTCGCATCGAGGAATCCCAGGAACGTTCGTTTCGGGTCTGCGTTCGACAGCACCATGCGAGCGCGAAGCTCAGTGCCGTCGTCGAGCACCACACTTCGTGCCCGCCCATTGTTCACGTCGATGCGAGCGACTGTCGCTCCAGTTCGAATCTCCACTCCGAGTTTCTTGCCAGCTGCCGCCAGCGCTTGCGTGATTGACCCCATCCCGCCCATCACGTGTCCATAGAAACCCTGGAGTTGGTGTTCGCCGCCATTGAGCAGGTGAAACAGCAGGCCAATCGCGGTTCCCGGCTGATACGGCCCGCCATGTTTCCCATACACATTGTTGGCGAGAAACATGGTCTTGATCTTTTCCGATTCGTAGTTCTGATCCAGAAACTCGGCGAGGCTCCCGGTCAAGAAGGAAATTAGTTGAGCAATCTCTCGGTTGGAAATCCCCCGAAACCGCTTGCCTGCGCGAAATAGATCGCTCCAACCCCTGAAACTCGACGTGTCGATCTCCGGCGGAGGCTCTAAGAAGAATGGCTGCAAATAGCGCGCCAGCTTCTTCAATTGATCGTCCACTTGCACGAAGCGCGCCGCATCCTTGGCGGACATCTTCGAGAACTCATCGCGCGCCCGCTCGCGGTCGGCCCACCAGGGAACGACGTGGCCGTCAGGGAAGGGAACCTGGATCGCCGGATCGCACGGAATCATCCGCAGTCCGTAATCGGCGAGGCGAAGTTCCGAGATCACCTCCGGCCTCAACATGCTCGCAATATACGAGGTAGTCGAGACCCGGCATCCCGGTGCGATCTCTTCCGTCACGCAGCAACCGCCGACAATATCGCGCCTCTCCAGTACGAGCGTGGACAGTCCGGAACTCGCCAGGTAAGCGGCAGCCGTCAGACCGTTGTGCCCAGCGCCGATGACGATGGCATCGTAGATCCTATCTTTACTAGGCTGGATGGTCTGACTGGAGGTCACGACGAGCGCCTTGAATCGAACAACACTACCTCAAATGCCTCATAAAAAGAAGTTGAAATCGACTCTAAGCTTCCTATATGCTCACATGACTGAAAGTCATTATTATGCCTGGAATCGCCAGCAATCGTGTCGCGCCCCCGCTTTATCAGCGTCAGCCTAACGTCCGCCCCCGTTCTGAAGCCAAGCGCGCGCGCATCATCGAAGCCGCCACCCAACACTTCGCCGAGCATGGATATCACGACGCCCGCGTCGGTGACATTGCCACCGCCCTGGGTATTGCCAAGGGTTCCATCTTCCAGCATTTCGGCAGCAAGGACGGTCTATTTTTCGAAGTTTATAAACGCGCCGTCCGCTCCTTCTCGAAATATCTCGATGTAACCGCCGAAGTCCGCCAGGAAGGATTCTTCGCTGTTCTTCGATACTGGCTGGTCAGCACCGAACATCTGGTGCACGAAGACTGGATTCCATATCGAATCTCACTTCTGGGGAACTACGGTACCGACCTGATTCTCAAGCGAGAAATCAATCGCTTCCTGATCAGCGAAGACCCTTATGGCACGGTGAGCTTCGTGCGCTTCGGCCTGGAACGCGGCGAGCTTCGCGACGACCTCGACATTGAGATGATGGTCTCGATCATCGACTGGATGGTCGAACGATTCCAGGATGCACTGCTGACAGCCGAGCTTGATCCGGGGCTCTTCCGCCGCCAAGGTGAATTGTCCGAGAAGAAAGAAGCGAGAATTCAGCAGTTCCTTGCCATGTTGCAGCGCGCCATCGGGGTTCCGCCTCCGGCAGCTGTTTCCAGGCAGAAGAGTCGATCGAACCACCGCCGCTGATTTACCGGTTCGCGTGATACTTTGACTTCAGTCTCAAATTCCAGCGAGAGCGAAACGATGCCAGCATCCATCGAGCAGATTCTGTCCAGCTACAACGACCGAGCACCTTTGTCCGAGGCATTCACGATTCCTGCCGCGTGGTATATCGACCCGCGCATCGCAGAACTCGAGCGGCTGAACGTATTCAGCAAGACATGGCAGCTCGTTGCTCGTACAAGCCAGCTCCAGAATGCTGGAGATTTCGTCGCCACGCGAGTCGCCGGTGAACCCATCGTCGTCGTGCGTGGCGCAGATGGCGTCCTACGCGCGTTCTTCAACGTATGCCGCCATCACGCCGCCGCCGTTGTAACCCAGCCTTGCGGTCAGACCTCGATCCTGCAATGTCCCTACCATGGATGGAAATACGGCCTCGACGGCTCCCTGAAAGGCATGCCCGAATTTGAGGGAGTCGAGAACTTTGATCGCGCGCAAAACGGTCTCATGCCAATTCGCGTGGAGACGTGGGAATGCTTTGTCTTCATCAACCTCGATCCCAACGGCATTTCGCTGATTGAATTTCTCGGTGGACTCGTCAAGCGCGTCGCTCCTCTCGGCATCAGCAAGCTCCACTACTTCGACCGCCGCACCTATGACATTCACTGCAACTGGAAGGTGTACGTCGACAACTACCTCGACGGCGGATATCACGTTCCCCATCTGCACAAGGGATTGAGTTCGGTCCTCGATTACAAGCAGTACACCATCGAAAACGAAAATCGCTACTGCCTGCAGTCGAGCCCCATGGTTGCCTCTGACGAAGACGCTTCGACCCGAGCGACGCGCAAAGGCGATCGCGCCTGGTATTTCTGGCAATATCCGAATCTCATGATCAACTGCTACGAGGGATACATGGACACGAACTATGTGATCCCGGTGGATGCCGATCACTGCACCGTCGGGTTCGACTTCTACTTCAGCGACATCAGCGAATCCCGCCGCGCGTATAACACGGAATCGGTGAACGTCGGCAATCGCGTGCAGGATGAAGACCTCGGCATCTGCGAAGACGTGCAGCGCGGCCTGAAATCAAGAGCCTACGGCGCCGGCCGCCTGTCGGTGCGCCGCGAAGCCGGAGAACAACTGTTCCACCGCCTGCTAGCCGCCGATCTGAAGAGCTAGCGCGGATTCGAAGTTACTGTCGGAACCGATGAAACCAATGTGGGGGCAGCTGCCCCGGCTGTCCGGCGGAGCGAAGCTCCGCAGCCTCTGTAGGTTCACCCGGAGTCAATCCGACGCGCCCTGCTCCCGCCGCAACGCGCGCAGATCGATCCCGAGTTGCTCCGCCTTCTTATACAGGTGACTGCGCTCTAGTCCAAGCGATTTCGCTGCCATACTCATGTTGTGGTGGCTGCGCTTCAATTCAGCCAGAATGACTTCGCGCTCGAAGGATTGCACGCGGTCCGCCAGTGGACCCGAGCCAGTTGCGGCCCCTGCGCTGACCGCGCCTCCCGAGTTCTTGGGTAGCGCCATGTGCACAGTCGCCAAATCGACCTGGCCTTCAGTTGCAAGCAGCATCAACCGCTCGACCATGTTGCGCAACTCGCGGACGTTTCCCGACCAAGAGTACGATTGCAGCGCCTCCATGGCCTCATCGGTAAAGGGAACCGGCCTCCAGGAATTCTGCGCGCAGACCTGCTCCCCGAAATGCCGGACCAGCGCGGGTATATCCTCGCCGCGCTCACGCAGCGGTGGCAGCACAAGAGGAAAAACATAGATCCGATGAAACAAATCCTGCCGAAATTTTTCCTCGCGTACGCGCGCCTCGAGATCGCGATGGGTTGCAACGACCACTCGCACATTGACCGCAATCGGCTTGTCGCCCCCGATGCGTTCGACTTCCCCCTCTTCCAGCACGCGCAATAACTTCGCCTGCATGTTCAGCGGCATATCGCCGATCTCATCGAGGAAGATTGTTCCCTGATCAGCCTGCTCGAATTTCCCGATGTGCCGTCCCGATGCTCCTGTGAACGATCCCTTCTCATGCCCGAACAATTCCGACTCAATCAGTTCCGCAGGTACAGCCGCGCAATTTAAAGTGACGAACGGTCCTGCCGCCCGCGCACTGCGCTCATGAATCGTGCGGGCCACCAGTTCTTTTCCGGTGCCGGTCTCACCCAGAATGCAAACGCGGGATTCGCTGGCCGCGACGCGCTCCAGTTGGGCCATCACCCGCCTCATTGCGTCACCCTTCCACACGATCTCGTGTTTCCCCAGGCGCTGCCGAAGTTGCTGGTTCTCATTTTCTAAACGTTGCAGCTTGAGAACATTGTCGACCGTGAGCAGAAGTTTGTCCGACGAGATGGGCTTTTCTAAAAAGTCGAGCGCTCCCAGTCTAGTCGCGCGCACTGCCATCTCGATGTGCGCCTGTCCCGACATCATCACCACCGGTGTCGTCACGCCCTGCTGCTTCAACTCTTCGAGAAGAGTCAACCCATCTTTGCCGGGCATGACCACATCGGAAAGAATAAGGTCAAAACTTTGTGCTTTAGCCAGTTCCAGCGCGCGCCCTGCGTTGTCGCACACCGTTGCCTCGTGCCCGCCGAGACGAAATGCGCGAGACAGCGATGCCAATGTATTGGCTTCATCGTCGACGATCAGCAGATGCGCTTTGTGCGGCAACGGTCCTCCTCCTTCTTATACCGGTAACTTTCCGGCGGTCTCTTCTTTCGGCGACGCGGCGTGTGGAAGCGCATCCACATTGCTCGGCAACTCGATCACGAAGGTCGTGCCCTTGCCCGGTTCGCTCTGGACGTTGATTCTCCCAGCGTGATCGCTGACGACAGACTGCACAATTGCTAGCCCCAGTCCGGTCCCATGTTGCTTGCTGGTGTAATACGGAGTAAAAATGCGCTCGCACTCCTCGCGAGTCAGGCCGGACCCAGTATCGCAGACTTCGATTACCACTTTTCCAGCGTCCCGGCGCGTGCGCAGCGTCAGCGTGCCGCCCTTCGGCATCGCGTCCATGGCATTGAGCACCAGATTCGACAACGCTCGATGCAGCAACTCCGGATCCGCCGCAATCGGCCCAAGACGACGATCGAGTTGCATCTGGCAGTGAATCGCCTCGCGTCCCTGCGCTTGAAATTGCGCCTGGAATAACCGTGCTACCGCCTCGACAATCTCATTCAGCTGCACGGCTTGCAACTGCGGTTGCGGCATCTTCGAAAATTCGCTGAAGCGGTTAATAATACCCTTAAGATTCGAAATCTCCGCCAGCAGCGTCTGCGAACTCTCACGGAAGATTTCCTCAAACATTTCCGGACTATGTTCCCGGGCGCGTATCAGATTCTCCACCGTGAGTTGCAGCGGGAACAACGGATTCTTCAACTCGTGCGCCAAGCGCCGTGCCAGTTCCCGCCAAGCCGCAACGCGTTCGGTCTGCACCAGCCGTTCCTTCTGCGCAAGCAACTCTGAAGTCATGCGATTGAATGATTCAGCGAGTTGCGCGACTTCATCGTGTCCCTCGACCTCTACGCTGGCATTCCAATTTCCCGACGTCACGTCACGCGCCGCGCGCGCTAGCTGCTCCACGGGCCGTGTGACTCTCGCCGAAGCCCAACTGCTCAGCAGAATTGCAAGCACAACACCCCCGCCGCCCACCAGCAGCGCGGCGTCTCGAATCCGCCGCTTCAATTCCACGTACGATCGCCGCGAATTCCCGATCAGCAAAACCCCCAGGAGAGGACGATCCTTTCCCACTCCCCGCAGCGGGATCGCATGAAACACTTCCTCATCGGCCCGGTCCGAAGTCCAATCCACGAGCCCGCTGATTTCCTGGTCGTACTTGCGCACAGCGTCAATCAACGGAGCAAATTTTTCTGCTGGACGTGCCGGCTCCGCGGCGCTCGTCCCGGCCGCTGGATCCAACAGCAGGTCGGGAGAAAAATGATCGCCCCGATTCTGATACAGCAGCACCCGCGTGTCGGCCGGCAGATCGAGGGCCAGCAGAAAGTTCTTGTCGAGTCTCCGGCCACCGACAACAAAAACGGAACGCTCGCCCACATGGATCGCGCGCGCGGCAAAAAAGCCCATTGCCGTTGCATCCTGTAACTCTTCCAGTTTCAGAAACGGGCTTTGGTCTTTGGAGGTGGAGATGCTCTCAAAGGCAGGCTCCGGGTACCCGAATTTCGCCGGCCATTGTGCTGAAGAAACGATTGTTCCGCGTCCGTCGATAATTTCCAGGAAATCCAGTTGATGACTCTCCGCCATCACACGCGCGAGATCGAAATACTCGGCGAAGTCCGAAGACGTTCCGTTGAGCGCATTCGCCATGCGCATGACCGAATCAGAAGCCGCAATCGTCTCTACTCTCTTCGCCACATCCTCGCCGCGGCGGCTGAACTCCCGCTGAAACTGTGCCACCAGGGCGGCGGTTCGCTGATTCTCAGTTTTCTCAAACGCGTTTCTCGTGACCCACTGCACCAGCAATGCCACGCCTGCCACCGACAGAAATACCGTCAGCGCAAACACGACTAGAAGCTTTCGGCGGAAAGTCATTTCGCCGCCCCCAGCCAGGCGTTTGCCAACTCGAGCGCCCCGTCCGTTCGGAGCGCCCAATCCCTTAGGCTCGCACTCGCCGCATAAAACACTGGCAGATGAAAAAGCGGAACCACTCTCTCTCTTGCCAGTTCTCCCTGTTCCGCGGCAAAGAGTTCTTCAAAGGCAGCTTCGTTGTTCTTGGGTTTGGACAAGCCGGCCTGCGCGGCAATACCCGCGAGCGCGATCCACGGATCCGAAGACGCCAGCGGAATTCGCATAAGGCGCAGATCGCTCGAGCCCACCGCCGTCGGTACCAGCGAAAGTCCAGCATCTTTCGCGTTCAATGCAATCCTCTCGACCAGCAACCGCGCCACCGGATCGCTCCCGTCGTATCCGATCGTCCAAGCCCGTGCCGTATGCACCTGGTCGCCCAACTGACGCGCTTTTTGCAACTCGGCTTTCGATGAGAACACAAAACCGAACCCACTAATCCAGGTCGGCAGCAGGCTCCCAGTCAGCTGTCCTGCGCCTTGCAGCAGCACGCTGTGAATCGATTCCCGATCTACACTCAGCCCCAACGCCTCGCGCAGCAGTTTCTCGTCCGGCGAAGAGACGTCTTTTGCGAAAACCAAAGCCATCAATTCGACTGGGGCAGAACTCACCAACTTTCCCCGCGCCGACGGGAAATGGTGCGCCTGCTCCGGAGCGATTTCCACCAGGTCGGCCCTTCCTATCTCGAGAGCAGTCGCCTGGTCCCGAAAACTTCGGCCCATCTCGATCTCAACTCCGTCAAGAAATGGCCGGCCACGCCAGCAATCCTCTTCCGCCGCAAGCGTCAACTTCTTTCCTGGTTGCCACTCCACGATGTGAAACGGCCCCGTGCCGCTCACCTTCTCTTCGCCATCTCTTTTCACGATCGCATTTCGCGACAAAGCCACTTCCGCCAGCATTTCCGGATTTGGCTCGTCGCAATCGATGACCACCGACTCCCCCTCGGCCCTGACGCTCCACGCCGAATTCGCGAGTTGCAACGAAGCCGCGACGATTTCACTCGTGAGCGGTGTTCCGTCGTGGAACTTTACTCCGTGACGCAGTCGAAATTGCCAGCGTTGATTTCCCTTCGAAGACTGCCATGATTCCGCCAGCCCGGATTGGGCGTGTCCCGCGTTCCATGCCACCAGCGTGTCAAAGAGAAGGGATGTCACGTTTCGTCGAGCGAACGAATCCGGAACTCTGCCATCGGCCGGATCGAGCGTTGCTGGTGCCGCATGCATCGTCACACGCAGCGTCCCGCCGTACTGCGGCCGTGTTTCCCCCCGCGCCAGTACGCCCAGAAACAGACTACTGACCGCAAGCCAATGACAAGCGAAATGCTTCATAACTCCCTGTGTCCCGATTTCTCGCGATCGCGATTGCGCTGTCACCCCTTGCCTCAGTCCACAACGCAGACACCGGCCCTGGAAATTCCACGGCTGCACTCACCGCGACTGGATCGCGATCGGGAAATTCAAACGCCCGAATCGAATCCTGCGCCTGATCCCCAGATGCAGTCGCGAGCACCTGGGACCCAGCGCCACATCCGGTCCTCACCGCTGCGATGTCACTGCCCCATTCGAACGAGGAACGCTGATCGTTCATGCCGTCCACCAGGTGCACTTTTCCATCACCCGATGCGAACAGCCAGAGCGTGTACTTCTCTCGCGGGACGAAGGCCGCCGTATAAAACTTGGGCACGTTGCTGAACTTTCCGACCGCCGGACTCAGCACTCCGGTGAAATAGTTCCGCGTCGACGCGAAGAAGCCCGCCAGCGCGGGAACTGCAGCCGAAGGCGCGGTGTTCGACCCTGCATTCGGGAATACCGGTGAACTCGTGCTCATCCCTCCTGACACGATCGGCCACGGATCATCGCTGCCGCGGCAGGCCATCAACGGTGCTCCCGTGATGCTTACATGACAGCGCACGCCGGGCAGGTACGCATCCAGTGTGTGATCCAACGCCGGGATGAGCCTGCCGCGCACATCCAGCGGCCAAGGCTTGGGATTACCGATCGCCAGCGTCTGTTCCGCCTGCCACCGTCCGTTCTGAACTCGGTACACAGAGACTTTCTCGGCGTCGAGCACCGCGATGCGGGACGGTGTGCCGTTCTCCTCCAGAACCGCGACATCGAGAATGCGCTCGTCCTGTGTCCAGAGCGAAACCTTCCGCAACGTGATTGGCATCGATTCGTAAGCAGTACCCGAACGTCCTGAACGCGGCACCGAAACCATTGCGACCACAGATTCTCCTGCGCCCTGCTGAATCTGTGCGACCCAAACGTAAGAGGTTTCATTTTCGGACAGAGTCAGAGCAACCGAGGCCGCTGCCTGGTCAGTTTTCGCAAAGTGAATCCCTGACTGTTCCAGCGCGCTTCGCAGTCCGTTTTGCACCAGGTCGCTGTCGCGCCTTCCCAGCGATGAGCGATTCTCCACCGTCAAACTCAAGGTGCCCGGTCCCGTGGCAGCGATAATCTTTTTCGCCAGTTGTTGCTCCGCCGCGCTCCAGTCCGCTGCGAAAGTAGCCGTCGACAGAAGCAAGACAAACCAGAAGGCGAAGCCGAGGCGAGAGACCGTACAAGAAGACTGGCTCACCGATTTCAAATTGGCCTGTGGGATGGCCGAATTATAAATCGCTTTGCGCATACCACAGCCCTGTCCCCTGTACTGTTTGGACACCGCCGTAACCACCAACCACCCGGGTGCCCCACCCTTGTCTCTTTGTTGTTTTTGCGAGACAGGGTGGGGATTTTGACTTCGTTCGCAGCATGCGGAACCTACGTCGCCTGAGCTACCTCTGTTGTGCTTCCGCTGTTTCCGTTCCCCCCGATTGCCCGGATGCACTCGCCGCCGTCATATTCCGCAGCACATCGTTCATGAAGAACTTTCCATCTGCCGGCACCATCATGATCTGCAGCTTGTCCGACAATTTTTCCGCCACGATCTTATTAATCAGCAACGGATTCTGTTTCAGCACCGCCGCCTCGCTCTGCATTCGCTCGGCGTCGGCCGCAGCCGTCAGCCGAATCCGATCAGCCTCCGCCTGCGCCAGCAGTTTCCGCCGCTCTGTCTCCGCCTTGCTGTCGATGATTTTGGCCTGTGCCGATGCCTCCGCATTCTGAATGGTCGCTTCCTTGCGCGCCTCGGCTTCGAGTTTGCTCTGCTGAATCTGCTTTTCTTTCAGCGGCAGCGTGTACTGCATGGCATCGGCTTCACCCTTCGCCTGCAGCACGTGGACTTGCGCCTCTCCCTCCGCCTGCTTGATCTGCTGTACCTTGGTGGCTTCCGCTTCCAGTTCTGCGATCTTGACCTGCTTCTGCTTGAGTTCGGTCTCCACGCTCATTCGATCGTTTTCCTGCTCTTTCAGGAGCAGCGTCTCCAGTCCCTTGGCGTACTCCTCCGGCAGATGAATATCGCGCAGCATCACTTCCTTCACAATGATTCCGTCCGCAGCGAGTTTCTGCGTAATCATCCCCGCCGCGCGTTGCCGCACTTCCTCGCGCTTGGCCGAGAACACATCCCTGACGGTGTAGTTCGGAATCAGCTCGCGCCATACGCTCGCCACCACTGGAGGAACAATTTCCTTCTCCACGGGATGTGGCAGGTTGTCCTGTATGTAGTCCAGCCGTTTGGGATCGAGATGATACCGAACCGTGATCGCCAGCCCCAGGTTGAGTCCCTCTTTTGCCTGAACGTTGAGCAGTTGCGATTTGCCCGCAACGTTTTCCGCCGCATTCTTCCCGTCCTCTGCCACTCCGGTCGTGAACACCTGATCGCGAGTATCAAACAGCGCCACGTCTTCCATTAGTGGCATCACCAGATGGACGCCCGGATAGAGCGTTCCCGGAACCGTGCCGCTGGTCTCACTCACGCGAACCCCGGCCATGCCAGTCGAAACCACCACGATGCTGAACGCGAGCAGAATCGGCCCCCACGCCAGCAAGACCAAAGCCAGCGACGTCCGCCACCTCCACTTCGTAACATGAGGCAGCTCCGCTCCCGGTGTGGCCAATGCTCTTCGATACAACGCTTCCTCGTACAAGTCAAAACCCAAAATGCCTACAGCCACGAGAATCATCCCGAAGCCACCGCTCATCAGCAAATACTTCAAGGCCAGCATCTTAGTTCTCCTTCGCGCGCTCTAGCGCTTCTGCCCGGCTTTCCCTGCCGCCGTCTGTCGAGCAAAGAACAGCCGGAACACTTGCCCAAAAATCAGTTCCTCCGCTAACAGAGCAACTGAAAGTGAAAAGACCATCCCCGCCACCACTGCCATGAATGTGATCGCCATTTGCATAACGTCCTCCTGAGATTTCGTTTCCTAGTTGCCCATTCCAACCGCGTTCTGCGTTGCTTCTTGCTGCCCGCCACTCTGAGCCGGGTCCTGCGCGCTGGCGACGACCGTCTGATCCGTCGGCCCACCGAACACCCTTGCGACCTGTTCATCGCGCTCGCCGCGGATCTGAACCTTGTCCCCAATTCGCAGCATCGTGAACAGCCGTTCCACATCGCGATTCCGCAGACGAATGCATCCGTGCGAAGCCGCCCGCCCAATCGAGCCCGGAGCATTCGTGCCATGAATGCCGTAGCCCCTCAGCGTGAGACCTACCCATCGAGTTCCGACAGGATTGTCTTTACCAGCAGGGATCACCGTTCCGCGGTGATAGTAGGTGGGATTGGTAACCCGGCTTACGATGGTGAACTCGCCGGTAGGGCTGGGACTGACCTTAGCTCCGACCGCGACCTGAAATGTAGCGATCACGACCCCGTTGTCTATGACCGCCAGCTTGCGGTCCACCAGGCTAACAAGAACGACTCGATTCTGCTGCCCGCCATCCGCGGGAACAGGATTCTGCGCCCAGCAAGGAATTGCCGCAGCCAACGCGAGAACTGCTAGAAAGTGTTTGCTTGCCGTGTTCTCAGCCCATCGAGCCACTCGGTTCATCTCCGCTCCCTTCTGCAACAGCCAGCGCTATCTCAGAAAGCAGACAGAGAACCACAGGTAATGCCTTGTTGAATCAACAACTTAGGGATGTCTAGGCGTCGGATTCTGTGGGTATGAAGCCACGCCGTGTCCGTACCCACACACCATCTCGTTCAGGAACTGGCTGGCGAGGAACTGAGAACTGGAAGCAAGACCTAAGACTTGAGAAGGGGAGAGAAGGAGGAGGGCGCAGTAATCTCGTTTTTCTTTGGGTTTTAACGCCCGGCTCTCGCCGTCTGGGGTAACGGCTTGTGGGGTTCTGTGGGTAGAGCCGGGCGATCCTATGACTAGAAGGCCTAGTTCAATTGTGCCTAATCTAGCCCTGTCGCCTGCGCATTTCTGTGACCGCCGTCACACTTCATCGTGATTTGTATCATCACGAATCTAGGCTCCGCGCTCCCCTCCTTGCCGAAGCACACCCGCATGTGATCAAGATCACCGCCCACCTCCGCCCACTCCTCTTAGTCTGTTTCTGAGCGAGCCGAAAGTGCTCATTCCAGGAGACTGATTTCATCATGGCCTACGTAATTACTGATACGTGCATTAAAGACTCCCTCTGTGTTGAGGTTTGCCCGACCGATTGCATACATCCCAAGCAGGACGAGCCCGGCTTCGAGGCCGCGACCCAGATGTACGTCGATCCCGAGGGCTGCATTGACTGTGGCGCATGCATTCCCGCCTGCACCTCCGACTCGATCCATGCGCTGGAAGATGTCCCGGAAGACAAAAAGGAATTCATCGAGACAAACGCTGCCTTTTACAAGCAGTAGCGATCGTCCATTTGCAGTTGCCGGGCTTCGGACTGTAGAGGTGTCAACCAGCCCTCTCCGATGCCCGGTAACTGTTTTACGTGACGCCGCCGACTCGACGGCAATCGCGACCGCTTCTTTTACAGCGTCGTCAAGCGTGAGGATGTCCAACTCGCGTTGTTTTGCCGGACCACGTGTTCTTCCAACGTCACGGTTACGTGAGAGCAGCGCAATTGTTTCCTGAGCTCCGCATATACAGAGACTGGGTGCGATCAGCTGCTGTTGAAAATCGGCGGGACTCCAGGAGTCCCGCCGTTTTGTGGGTTGATGACGATCTAATCGCTGTCTTCGTCACCCTTGGTGGCCGGAGCAGGTGTTCCCTTCAAACCTTCCCAAAGGATCTTGTTGTAGAGTTCGGCCGGAACGCGGTCTTCCGCGGAGAAGTCGAATCCCCGGGTTTTGTCCGCCCAGTACTGTGCGTTGTGAGTTGGTTTCAAGTCGGGACCGGCGGCAAACCTGACTCTCTTCATGTCCAGTCCCAGTGTGGTGTGCTTCAAAAGTGTGGATGCGGTGGCGTTGAACGTCCACTGGCCTGACGAACCGGTGTCGAAAACATCTGCCATCGGGCGCGCATAATACGTATTCAGGTTGAGGTGCTCGGTGCCGAGAATGTCCTCGATGGTGCGGAGTACGTTCGGCTGACTGTAGCGGGTGCTCACCACGGCCTGCTTCTTCACGTAGGGACCCACGAAGTAGGTTGTGGCGCGATGCGAATCGACGTGGTCCGCTCCGTCTTGCGAGTCATCCTCGATAACGATGATCAGAGTGTTGTTGGCGTACGGGCTGTGGGCCACGGCTTGAACGAGCAAGCCGACAGCGTAGTCGTTGTCCGCCTGTTGTAGTTCCGGAGTGTTGACTCCACCCAACGCCGACGTGAAACTGCCCGTGTGATCGTGGCTGAGGCCACGGATCATCTCGAGCGTTGGCAGGTTGCCGTTGGTAACGAACTGCTGGAACTCACGGTTCCATTCGTTGAAGCGCCAGAAATCGGGGTACGCCTGATCGTAGGCGCGGAAATACGGATCGTAAAATCCGTTCTGATTGATGAGTTGATTCGCCGCGGTGGTCTGAATGATGCCGGCAGCGAAAGGATCAGTGACAGGGCTTTGAATGGTTCCGATACTGCCTGGGGTGTTAGCCATCCAGCCATAGTTGCGAACCGTTCCACCGGCGTTCAACACGGCATTGAAGATGTATCCCTGCTGATAACCCGCTGGGCCGTCGGTCGCCGCGTGGTCACCGTCACCCGCCAGGATGTTGGCCGTGCCGCCACTCATAGACAACGTGGCAGTCGTGTAAGGAGTGGTTGCGCCGGTTGGGTCAAAGAAAAGGTCACGTTCAGCAGTGGTGTTGAGGTTGCTTGGAATATTCCGGTTCTGGCCTTCGCCTTCATAGGAGAGGCCGCGGTTCACCCGCGCATAGTTGATCTGCTGTGTGAGCGTTTCAGTGTTGGTCACGCGGCCACGCATCGACCAGGACCAGCCATCCATCGATCCATCGCCAGGATCCATGAAGTTATCCAGGGTCACGAAGTTCGCCGCCATGCTGTGGAAACTGGGTGTGACCAGTTGGCCGAACAGGGCCAGGGATGGTTCGCCGTTCGACCCATTGCCGAGATCACCCAGAATTT
>Ga0209580_10000226_pt1 | contig 35532 bp, 33 predicted proteins | sample Coa_R1_5_FD_187153 | JGI IMG/M metagenome (GOLD analysis project Ga0209580, IMG submission 187153) | Surface soil microbial communities from Centralia Pennsylvania, which are recovering from an underground coalmine fire - Coalmine... | ecosystem: Environmental > Terrestrial > Soil >... | reverse complement strand
AGGGTCATGCCTGTCTCCCCCCTTCCGAAGGTTGCGAGCCCTCGGTTGGAGATTTCGGAGGCAGAGGCGTGACCCTCTTTTCATGAGGAGACCTCCATCAGTGTCAACACTACATCCAAACAGGACACTCTAGGGCGTCCTTCCCGGAGGCTCGGACCCGAACACACCGCGCGCGCGTCCCGCCGCGTCGTGGGTTGCCTGACCGCTTCATGACGTCCTCCGCGTTTTCCGCGCTGGCGCAGACCTTAGAGGATGTGTCGGGGGTCTCGTCCACCTCGGCGAAAATCGAGCGGCTCGCCGCCTACCTCACAACCCTGGACGACGACGACCTCCGGCGGGCCTGTCCCTACCTCACCGGCGCGGTGTTCCCGCCAGGCGATCCGCGCCGCCTCCAGGTTGGCTGGGCGCTGATCGCCGATGTCCTGACGGGGTTGACGGGAGCGAGCGAGGACGAGCTTCGCCGCGTCTACCTGGCCCACGGCGACCTCGGCGAGACCGCGAGCGCGCTGGTGTCGCGCCGCCCTCCGTCCCCCTCGTTGTTTCCCCGCCCGCTGACGCTCGGCGCGGCGGCGGAGGCGTTTGCCGCCATCGCCGCCGCGCAGGGTCCTGCGTCCCGCCGGATCAAGCATGAGGCGCTGCGGGCGCTGTTCCGAGATGCGACCCCGGCCGAGGTCAAGTTCCTGGTGAAGATCCTCACCGCCGACCTGCGGATCGGGCTGCGGGGAGGTCTGCTCCTGCCCGCCATCGCGCGCGCCTTCGGCCGCGCGCCGGAGGCGGTGCGGCAGGCCGCGCTGCTGATCGCCGACCCGGGGGAGGTGGCGGTTCGCGCGCGCGCGGACACCCTGGACCGCGTCACGCTGGCGCCGGGGTCTCCGTTTCGCTTCATGCTCGCGGGATCGATCGCCGCGATCGACGAAGCGTTTGTCCCGGGCGCCCCTCCGCTCCTCGTGGAGGACAAGTACGACGGCATCCGGGTCCAGATCCACCGCACCGCCGATCGGCTGGTCGTCTACTCGAGGACGCTCGACGACGTGACCGCGGCCTACCCCGAGCTCCACCCGGGCCTCTCGGCCCTCGCCGCCACCTACCTGCTCGACGGCGAGATCGTCGCCTGGCGGGGGGACCGGCCGCTGCCCTTCGCCCGGCTCCAACGCCGGCTGGGGCGGCAGAATCCGGGGGCGCTGGCTCAGGAAATCCCCGTCGTCCTGATGACGTTCGACCTGCTCCACCTCGATGGGCGCGATTTGTTGCGCGACCCGCAGGAGGGACGGCGGGCGGTGATGGCCGGCCTGGGGTGGGGCGACACCGTGCGGATGAGCCGGGCCACCCTCGCCGCCACCCCCGCGGAGGCGGAGGTCAGGTTCCGACAGGCCCGCGAGGCGGGGCACGAGGGGATCGTTCTGAAGCGGCCCGACGGGCCCTACCAGCCCGGCCGACGGGGGCGCTGGTGGCTGAAGTGGAAGCCGGGGTTGGCCACCCTCGACGTGGTCGTCGTGGCGGCGGAGTACGGGCACGGCAAGCGGGCGCGGGTGCTGTCCGATTATACTTTTGCCGTGCGCGACGGGAGCCGGTTGGCCACCATCGGCAAGGCCTACTCGGGGTTGACCGACGCGGAGATCGGCCGCCTGACGCAGTGGTTCCTCGCTCACACGGTCAACGATCTCGGCCGCGTCCGGTTGGTCGAGCCGCGGATCGTGCTGGAAGTGGCGTTCGACAAGATCATGGCCAGCGCGCGCCACACCTCAGGGTTCGCCCTCCGCTTTCCGCGAATCGTCCGCCTCAGAGACGACAAGCCCCCCGAGGAAATCAACACGCTGGACGATGTGCGCGATCTCTGCCGCCGGAGCGGAGGCGAGGACGGCGGGCGGGGAGGAAAGGAGCGCCGTTCCGAGGCGTAGAACAGCACCCCATGTTGCGGCTCGCCCGGGTGGGCGCCGGTCTCCAAAGCTTCATCTTCGTTGTTCCGATCGTCTTGACGCTGTGGGCCGCGTCCGCCGCCCCCGGGGCGGGGAGCCCGTCCGCCTCTTCCGCCCAGTCCTCGGTCGTGGACGTGGTCCATCTGGTCGGCGTCGTCTCGCCCTCCACGGCCCGGTACGTCATCCGCGGCATCCGGGAGGCGGAGCAGAGCGGTGCCCAGGCCCTGCTCATCGAGGTGGACACTCCCGGCGGGCTGCTGAAATCCATGGACGACATGACCCGGGCGATGCTGAACGCCAACGTGCCGACGGTGGTCTATGTCTATCCCAGCGGGTCCCGCGCCGCCTCCGCCGGCGTCTTCATCAGCTACGCGGCCACCATCGCCGCGATGGCGCCGACCACCCACCTGGGCGCGGCGCACCCCGTGGGGGTCGGCAACGGGGGGACGAGCCCCGAGGGCAAGACGCTCATCGCCAAGGTGACCAACGACGCGGTGGCGCAGATTCGGGGGTTCGCCGAGCGGCGCGGCCGCAATGCGGACTGGGCGGAGAAGGCGGTCCGCGAGAGCGTGTCGATCACCGAGACCCAGGCGCTCCACCTCCACGTCATCGACCTCATCGCCGATACCCCGGGAGATCTGCTCGCCAAACTTGACGGGCGGGAGGTCGAGACCGCCTCGGGCAAGCGCCGCCTGCACACCCTGGGGGCACGGCTGGTCGATGTGCCGATGGACGTGACCGAGCAGTTTCTCGGGCTGCTGAGCGACCCGAACATCGGGTTCATCCTGATGACGATGGCGATCTATGGGATCATCTTCGAGCTCAGCAACCCGGGATCGGTGTTCCCCGGCGTGATCGGCGGGCTCGCCCTCATCCTCGCCTTGGCATCGTTTGCGGTGCTCGAGGTGAACGTGGCGGGGCTGTTCCTGATCGGGTTCGCGCTGATCCTGTTTATCGCCGACATCAAAGTGCCGAGCCACGGCGTCCTGACCGCGGGGGGCCTGGTGTCATTTGTGCTCGGGTCGCTGCTCCTCACCGAGCGCCAGGCGCCGTTTCTGAGAATCAGCCTGACCCTGATCCTCTCGATGGCCGCGGTCACCGGTGGGTTCTTCGCCTTCGCGGTCGGCGCCGGGATCCGGGCGCAGACGCGGAAGGTGCAGACCGGCCGGGAAGGGCTGGTCGGCGCGACCGGCGTGGTGCGCAGCGACCTCAACCCGTCCGGGACGGTGTTCGTGCAGGGCGAGTTGTGGAGCGCCGAGAGCCTTGATGGGTCCATCCCCGTCGGCGGCCGGGTGCGGGTGGCCCGCGTCGACGGGCTGCGCCTGCAGGTGAAACGGGAGGAGGCGTCCGCGCCATGACCATCCTCGGGTTCGTGGGTCCGGTGATCATCATCCTCGTGATCGCCTTCTTCTCCCTGCTGTCCTCGGTGGTCAAGATCGCCCGGGAGTACGAGCGCGGCGTCATCTTCCGGCTCGGCCGGCTGCTCCAGGCCAAGGGACCGGGGGTGATTCTCCTGATCCCGATCGTCGACCGCATGATCAAGATCGACCTGCGCGTGGTGACCCTGGACGTGCCCCGGCAGGAGATGATGACCCGAGACAATGTCCCGGTGACCGTGGATGCCGTCGTCTACTTCCGGGTGGTGAACCCCGAGGACGCGGTGGCGAAGGTGGAAAACTTTTCCAAGGCCACGTACCTCGTCGCCCAGACCACCCTGCGCAGCGTCCTCGGGCAACACGAACTCGACGAGCTGCTCAGCCAGCGCGACCGGATCAACCTGCAGCTGCAGCAGGTGATCGACGTCCAGACCGAGCCCTGGGGGATCAAGGTCGCCCTCGTCGAGGTCCGGGACGTGATCCTCCCCGATACGATGAAGCGGGCGATGGCGAAACAGGCGGAGACCGAGCGGGAGCGGCGCGCCAAGGTCATCAACGCCGAGGGGGAATTTCAGGCCGCGGAGCGGCTCGTCCAGGCGGCGGAGAAGATCTCCACCCAACCGGTGGCCCTTCAGCTCCGCTTTCTTCAGGCGCTCACCGAGGTCGCGGCGGAGCACAACTCGACGATCATCTTTCCCGTCCCGATCGACCTCATCACCCCTTTCCTGAAGAAAGCCCAAGACGACCGGCGCACCTAGCCGGGCCCGAGGCGCGCATGGGAGGATCCCGGGCCGGAGGCACGCCGGCCCCCGACGCCGCGTTGGTAATCTGCACGCACAGCGCCGAAGAGACCCAGCACGTCGGCGAGGCCCTAGGGGTGGCGCTGCGGGGGGTCGCGGCGGGGGAGGCGGCCGTCCTGGCGCTCGGCGGTCCCCTCGGAGCTGGAAAGACCTGCCTCGTGCAGGGCCTCGCCCGCGGGCTCGGAGTTTCGGGCGCGGTCCGCAGCCCAACCTTTACGCTGATCCACGAACACCGGGGGGCGATCCCGCTCGTGCACGTCGACCTCTACCGGCTGGACGCGCCCGACCTGGAGGGGTTGGGCCTTGAGGAGCTCCTCGACCGTCCCGGCGTTGTCGCGATCGAGTGGGCGGAACGGGCAACCGGCGTGCTCCCTCCGGCGCACCTCCTGATCGCGCTGAGCTTCGGAGGCGGGGACTCCGACCGGTGCCTGCGCCTCCGCCCCTTCGGTGGGCGCTACGAACGGCTGGTGGCGGCGGTTCGCGGATGCGGCTCCTGGCGATAGAGACCGCCACCTCGGTGGCGAGCGTCGCCGTCGTCGACGACTCCGGGGTGCTCGCCGAGGCGGTGCTGCGCTCGCCGATGCGCCACCTGGAATGGCTGCTCCCGGTCGCCGGCCAGCTCCTCGAACAGCTCGACCTCGAGCCGGCGGCGATTCAGGGGCTCGCGGTCAGCCGCGGCCCCGGGGGATTCACCGGGCTCCGGATCGGGATCGCCACCGCGGCGGGCTGGGCGAAGGCCGGCCGGGTCCCGCTCGTCGGCGTGGACACGCTGGAGGCGCTTGCCTGCGTCCCGGGCGTTCCGGGGTTGATCCTCCCGGTGCTGGACGCGCATCGTGGTGAGGTCGCCGGCGCGCTCTATCGCCTGGAGCGGGCCGGCCGCCCGGTGTGCCTCCTTCCGCCGCTCGTGGCGTCGCCCGAGGCGTTCGCGGCCGAGGTCGCCGCGCACACCGGGCCGCTGCTGCTCGTCGGGGACGCGCTCGCGCGGTACGGCGCGAGGCTTCGCGCCGCGCTGGGAGATCGTGCGCGGGCAGCGGCGGCGGACGTGCACCCGCGTGCGGCGGCGGTGGGGGTGCTGGCCCTCCCGAGGCTCTCCCGCGGGGAGCGCGTCGATCCGGACACGCTCGCGCCCGTCTACGGCCGCCGTCCGGTGGTGTGGCCGAGGCAGGAAACGCCGGGGAGGGGGGGAAATCCCCCGTGACATGGTGATCACCAACCAAGTAACCATTCGGCCGATGCGGCTGGAGGACATCGGGGGAGTGCTCGAGATCGAGCAGATGTCCTTTTCGGTGCCGTGGCCGCGCGATGCCTATCGCAACGAACTGCAGGAGAACCGCCTCGCCTTCTACTTCGTCGCCCGCGAGATGCACCGGACCGTCGGATACGCGGGGATGTGGGTGATCCTGGACGAGGCGCACGTCACCACGATCGCGGTCGATCCGCTCTATCGGCGCCAGCGCATCGGGGAGCGGCTCCTCGTCACCCTGATCGACGAAGCGCTGCGGCGGGGGGCGCGCTGGATCACGCTCGAAGTCCGCAAGTCCAACCTGGGCGCCCAATACCTCTACCGGAAGTACGGGTTCAAGGACATCGGCATTCGCAAGGGATACTACAGCGACAACCACGAGGACGCCATCGTGATGTGGACCGGAAACCTCTTGGAGGAGGCATTCCAGGGGCGGTACCGCACCCACCGCGCCGGTTTGGATCTGGAGTCGTCCTGACCGCTCCGACCTCTTCCCGGCCGAGGTGCGTCCTCGGCATCGAGACGTCCTGCGATGAAACCTCGGCGGCCGTGCTGGTGGACGGCCGGCTGCGGGCGAACATCGTCGCCTCCCAGGTCGATCTCCACGCGCGCTACGGCGGCGTCGTCCCGGAGCTGGCCTCGCGCCGCCACCTGGAACGGCTCGGCCCGGTCATCGATGAGGCGCTGGCCGCCGCCGGCCTCGCACTGGATGCGATCGAGGCGGTCGCGGTCACGTGCGGGCCCGGGCTCGCCGGGGCGCTCACCGTGGGGGTCGCCGCGGCGAAGGGCCTGGCGTTCGCCGGCGGCCGCTCCCTGATCGGGGTGAACCATCTCGAGGGGCACATCTACGCGGACTTCCTCGCCCACCCCGATCTCCCGCTCCCGGCGCTCGTCCTGATCGTGTCGGGCGCGCACACCGACCTGGTCCTGATGGCCGGTCACGGCCGCTACGAGGTGCTCGGCCGGACCCGGGACGACGCGGCGGGCGAGGCCTTCGACAAGGTGGCGCGGGCGCTCGGGCTGGGGTACCCGGGAGGGCCGGCGATCGACCGGCTGGCCAGGGCGGGGCGGCCGGATGCGGTGAAGCTTCCGCTGCCCTTTGCGACGGAGGCGAGCCTCGACTTCTCGTTCAGCGGGCTCAAGACGGCGGTGGTCCGAACGCTCGCCGCTCGGGGAGAGGGTCCGCTGCCGGACGGATTTGCCGCGGATGTCGCGGCCGCGTTTCAGGGGAATCTCGTGGAGGTGCTGGTGGCGAAGACCACCCGGGCGGCACGGGGACGGGGGATCCGCGCGATCCTCCTCGTTGGCGGTGTCGCCGCAAACTCGCACCTCCGCTCCCGGATGGCCGACGCCGCATCGCGCCTCGGGGTTCCGTGCTACGTTCCCCCGGCCGGGCTGTGCACCGATAACGCCGGGATGATCGCGGCGGCGGGGGCCAGCCGGCTGGCGCGTGGGCTCCGGTCGTCGTGGCGGCTCGGCGCCTACGCGGATCTGGAGCTCGACCGCGAGACGCCCGAGACCGAGGAGCTCCTTATTTCTCAGTAGCCTTATCCGCGGGATCGGCGGATTTCGGGCAAATGTTCCGTCCAATGGAAACTTCGAATTGGGCGCGTGCGGACGCGTCCGGACGAGAATTAGGGGGGGTATCTTCGATTCTCCGCCCAATTTGGGGTTGCTTGGGTATCGCGTGTTTCCCTATAGTGAGAGGAGATTAGCACTCCAGAGGAGTGAGTGCTAAGACTTTCGTGGAGGAGGAACGTATGAACCTCAAGCCTCTCGGAGATCGAATCGTGGTGAAGGTGATCGAGGAACTGGAGCGGACGAAGGGCGGCATCGTGTTGCCCGACACCGCCAAGGAGAAGCCGCAGGAGGCCGAGGCCATCGCGGTCGGGCCGGGCGGGCGCAACGAAAAAGGCGACCGCGTGCCGATGGAGGTCAAGGTCGGGGACCGGGTGATTTTTGCGAAGTACTCCGGCACCGAGTTCAAGCAGGACGACGAGGAGTACCTGATTCTGAGGGAGAGCGACGTGCTCGCGGTCGTGACGCGCGAGAAGGTTAAGGCGAGAGCCTAGAGGGGAGTTCCACCATGCCGAAGATGTTGTTGTACCACGAGGAGGCGAGGCGGGCCCTCGAGCACGGGGTGAACCGCCTGGCCGACGTCGTCAAGATCACCCTCGGCCCGAAGGGGCGCAACGTCGTCATCGAAAAGAAGTTTGGGTCGCCGACGATCACGCACGACGGCGTGACGGTGGCGAAGGAGATCGAGCTGGAGGATCCGTTCGAGAACGCGGGCGCCCAGCTCGTGCGCGAGGTCGCGACGAAGACGAACGACATCGCCGGCGACGGGACGACGACGGCGACGGTGCTGGCTCAGGCGATGATCAAGGAAGGGTTGAAGAACGTCGCCGCCGGCGCGAACCCGATGGCGCTGAAGCGCGGGATCGATCGAGCGGTCGAGGCGCTGGTGGCGGCGCTGCGGGCCGAGGCGAAGCCGGTCGAGACCAAGGCGGCGGTCGCGCAGGTGGCCAGCATCTCCGCGCACGACGAGTCGGTCGGCGCGCTGATCGCCGACGCCATGGACAAGGTCGGCAAGGACGGCGTCATCACCGTGGAGGAGTCCAAGGGGATGGAGACCACGGTCGAGACCGTGGAGGGGATGCAGTTCGACAAGGGCTACATCTCGCCGTACATGGTGACCGACCCGGAGAAGATGGAAGCCATCGTCGAGGATCCGTACATCCTGATCACCGACAAGAAGATCAGCGCGGTGAAGGACCTGCTGCCGGCGCTGGAACGGATCGTCCAGGTGAACCGGCCGTTCGTCCTGATCGCGGAGGACGTGGAAGGCGAAGCCTTGGCGACGCTCGTCGTGAACAAGCTCCGCGGGACGCTGCAGGGGGTCGCGGTCAAGGCGCCGGCGTTCGGTGACCGCCGGAAGGCCATGCTGCAGGACATCGCCATCCTCACCGGGGGCCAGGTGGTGACCGAGGAGCTGGGGCTGAAGCTCGAAAACGTCGATCTGAGCATGCTGGGCCGGGCGCGGCAGGTGAAGGTCGGGAAAGAGGAGACGATCATCGTCGGCGGTTCGGGGAAGCAGGCCGAGATCCAGAAGCGGATCAGCGAGCTTCGCAAGCAGATCGACGAGACCGAGAGCGACTACGACCGCGAGAAGCTGCAGGAGCGTCTCGGGAAGATGGTCGGCGGCGTCGGCGTGATCAAGGTCGGCGCGGCCAGCGAGACCGAACTGAAGGAGAAGAAGCACCGCGTCGAGGACGCGCTGTCCACGGCGCGCGCGGCCGTCGAGGAGGGGATCGTTCCCGGCGGGGGCACCGCGCTGATCGGGGTGCTGTCGGCGCTCGACAAGGTGAAGGCGGAAGGGGACGAGGCGACCGGGGTGGACATCGTCCGGCGCGCCGTCGAGGAGCCGCTGCGTCAGCTCGCCCGCAACGCCGGCCGCGAGGGCTCGGTGATCGTGGAAAAGGTCAAGGCCGGTAAGGCGGGCTGGGGGTTCAACGTCCTGTCGGAGGAGTACCAGGATATGATGAAGGCCGGCATCGTGGATCCCTGCAAGGTCACCCGCTCGGCATTGCAGAACGCGGCGAGCGTGGCCTCCATGCTGCTGACGAGCGAGGTCCTGATCGTCGACAAGCCGGAGGAGGAGAAGGAGTCGCCGATGCCCCCGACTCCTCCCATGTAGTCATTCGGCCACGGCAGGGGTCCCGATCGCTGGGATCCCAGGAGATGCGCGGGGAGGCGAAGACCGCCTCCCCGCGCTTTCCGTTTCCCCGGCGATGAACGCAGCCATCGGATCTCAGGCGACAGGCCGCGGGGATCATCCCTCCTCCCGCCCCCCATCCTCGGCGGCAGGCGAGCGAGGATGGTCGCCCGCCGCCAAGTGGTTGGCGGCAGGCGTGGGGGCGCTTGCCCTCCTCCGGATCGTGGTCGCCGCGCACACACCGATCATCGACGACGAAGGGTACTATTGGCTCTGGTCGCGTCACCTCGCCCTCTCCTACCTCGACCATCCGCCGCTGGTGGCGTGGTTGGACGCGGCGACCACCGCGGGGGGAAGAGCGGAGTGGCTGCTGCGGCTCCCGGCGATGCTGGCGACGGTCGGGACCACGCTCGTCCTTTACCTCCTCGGCCGCGATCTGTTCGATCGGCGGTCGGGGCTCCGCGCCGCCGCGCTGCACCTGGCCGTCCCGGTCTTCGCGCTGCAGGCGATCGACGCCATCCCCGACCCGCTGCTGTACATCTGGTGGACGCTGGCGATGTGGGCCTTCTGGCGGGCCGTGCGCGGGGACCGCTGGGGCTGGTGGGCGTGCGGCCTCGCGCTCGGCCTTGGGATGTTGAGCAAGGAGTCGATGGCCGTGCTCCCCATCGCGTTCCTTGGGGTGCTGGCCCGGCCGTCGGAACGACGCTGGTGGCGGACGTCCGGCCCCTATCTCGCCGCGGCGCTCGCGGCGGCGCTCGCCGCCCCCATCGTTTTCTGGAACGTCCAGCACGGGTGGGCCTCGCTCCGCTTCTGGCTGCACGTCGGCGGGTCCGGAGGCCCCCCGGCCGGCAACCCGCCGGGGTGGGGGGTGCTCGCCAACGCCGCGGTGCAGTTCGCGTACGGCGGCCCGCTCCTGTTCCCGATGATGATGTGGGCGCTGTGGCGGGCATGGCGCCTCGGGCGCGGCGACGAGCGCTACGCCTTTCTCGTCCTGGCGAGCGTGCCGACCCTGCTGCTGGTCGCGCTGGCGGCGGCGCTGGGCGTCGATCGGGCCAATTGGGCGGCGCCCGCGTATCTCGCGGCGGTGGTGGCGTTGGGGGCGCTGTGGCCGGGCCGCGCCGCCGCGGCGGCGATGGTCAGTTCCCTGGCACTGTCGTTGGTCGTGCTGGTGCTCGTCGCGGCGATCCCTTGGCTCCCGGCGCCCCTGCGGTGGGATGAGCTGTACGGGTGGCGAGAAGTGACGGCGGAGATCGTGCGCCGCGCCGGCGCGCTCCACGATCCCGGGCGGGTGCTGCTGTTGGGGCAGCGGTACAACCAGGCGAGCTACTTCGGCTACTACGCCGCGGATCGGATGCCGGTGAGCACGGGTCGGACGAGCGAGTTTGCCTTCTGGGCTCCGCCCGACCGGTTCGTCGGCTGGCAGGGGATCGCGGCCATCGACGCCCGCGAGGCGGTGGGGGCGCTCCGCGGGGACTGCACGCGCCTGCTCGAGCAGCTGCCGTATAACGTGACCTTTCCGGGAGGCGGCACGAGGACGTTTCGCATTTTCCGCTGTGTGGGGTTTCGCGGGACCCCACGCGTCCCGTAGCGCAGCCAGCGCACCGTTGCCGAAAGCGGGCGAGCGCACCGGGTGATGGTGCTGGCCGATGAGCCGCTGGCTGGTGCCCAGGGCACGGGCCGGCGGCGTCGGGTGTTGCGGGTGCTTGGTCCTGTTCAGTAGTCGCGGTGAACGGCGACCGCGGAGACGATCAGCCCGACGCCTAGAAGCTCGGTCCAGGAGGGGAACTGGGCGAGCACGAGGATGCCGATAGTGGTGGCGGTTGCGGGAAGGAGCGAGACCATCAACGAGTAGGTGGCTCGCTTGAGTCGGGCCATCGCGAGCTGGTCGCAGACGTAGGGAATGACCGAAGAGGTGATGCCGACGCCGATCCCGGCACCGATCGCGACCGGGTCGAGTATCGCCTTCGCAGCGCCGAAGCCGCCGATCGGCGTGATCGCGGCGGCGGCGATCAGCATCGCCGCCGCCAGCCCGTCGAGCCGGTTGAGGGCTTCGTTGCGCGAGACGCGGTGGGCGAGGATGATGTAGAGTGCGAACAGTACCGCGTTGGCGAAGGCGAAGGCGACTCCGAGCGGCTCCGTGGCGAGCCGGACGTTGGTGAGGACGTAGACGCCGAGAACCGCGAGTGCGAGCGCGACGCCGTTGCGGGGCGTGCGCACGCCGAGGGCGGCGAGTAGGATCACGGGCAGGAACTCGATCGCGGCGACCGTGCCGAGCGGCAGGCGAGCGATCGCGAGGTAGAAGCAGCTGTTCATGACGGCGAAGACGGCGCCGAGTCCCAGAAGCAGTCGCCGCGTCTCCCGGTCGAGCCCGACGATTCGTCGCCATGGCTTGCGCCAGATCGCGAAGACGGCCGCAGCGCTGACGATGCGCAGCCAGGCAACGCCGAGGGGGTCGGCGCGGGCGAAGAGCTCCACCGCGAATGCGGGGCCGAGGTAGTGGAAGATCGCACTGCCGACGAAATACGCGTGCGGCGGCAGGCGCTGTCCCGCCGCCCGCAGGTTGAACAGCCGCGGTCGGCCGCCCCGACCCGCCGAAGCTGGTTTCGCGCTGGCGCCCGCGGACCGGTGTTCAGAGGGATGCCGTGAACCCGTCCGTGCCGGACCACTCAGACCTCGAACCATGATGCTATGATCGCAGGTACTTGACTGACGGTCCATGCTATAATTACGGTGTGGCCGGCAAAGTTACTGGAAAACGTAATGAGATACCGAAGAAGACCTTACAATCCAAGAACTCAATCCTCGATCAGATCAACGTGCGGCTGCTCCGCGAACTGCAGCGTGACCCGCGCGTGCCGATGGCCACGCTGGCGCGGCGTATCCGGATGTCGGCCCCAGCCGTCACGGAGCGGGTCAAACGTTTGGAGGAAGCAGGTATCATCGCCGGATACCGAATGGACGTGAGCCCTAGGGCGCTTGGCCTGCTCGTGAGTGCATACGTGCGCATCCGACCTGCACCTGGCCAACTGGCAAAAATCGCCGAACTTGCGGAGCGGGCCTCAGAGGTTGTTGAGTGTCACCGGATCACCGGGGAGGACTGCTTTCTGGTGAGGATTTACGTTTCGGACATGGAGGAACTGGAGTCAGCCCTCGACCGTTTCTTGGCGCTCGGGCAGACCACAACGTCGATCGTCCAGTCCTCCCCCGTGCCGCCGCGAAACCTGCCGCTGCCCGACAAGTAACCGATAACCGCAGGCGTGCCGCGTCGTATTTCGCTTCCTCGATCGCACTAAACTGCCGTCCCAGGGTACCGTTACCTTCCCCAAGATTCGCAGTTCATCGTCAAATCGGGAATCCGGTGTTGCCTGCGCCGGCAGAGACGGCGCTAGCGCGTCTCGACCGGCCGGCTGAGGTGCTGCCGGGTCTGGTCCAGGGCCACCCGCAGCTTCTCGACAAACTCGCTCTGCACCGCGCGGGCGGCCTGCCCGATCGCCGCCAGGATGGCGCGGCGGTCGGAGGCGCCGTGGGCCATCACGACGTTTCCGCGGATCCCCAACAGCGGCAGGCTCCCGTGCAAATCGATCTGGTTGGTCGTCTCGACCAACCAGACGGCGAGGTCCTCGATGCGCTGCGGGGGGAGCTCCCCGCGCACCTCCCGCCGCAGCCACGCCGCGAGTTCGCGCCCCAGCCCTTCCACGGTTTTGAGCGTCACGTTTCCCACAAACCCATCGCACACCACGACGTTGGCGGCGCCGCTCATGAGATGATGGCCCTCGATCGACCCCACAAACCGCAGGCCGCTGCGCCTCAGGAGGTCGGCGGTCTCCTTGACCACGCGGTTGCCCTTTCCCGCCTCGCGCCCGTTGCTGAGCAGCGCCACGCTGGGCTCGGAGATCCCGCAGAACACCCGCATGTACGTGGCGCCGATGACGGCAAACTCCAGCAGGTGGCGGGGCTCGACATCCATCGTCGGCCCCAGGTCGACGAGAAATGTCTCCGGGTGCAGCCCGAGGATCTGGCGGCCGACACAGGCCCGCCGGACTCCCTTCAGCATGCCGATCTCGCGGACCGCGGCGAGCAGGGTGGGGCCGGTGCTGCCGGCGCTGACCGCTGCCTCCGCCCGCCCCTGCGCCACCTGCCGCATCGTCACTGCCATCGACGCGTTGGGGGTCGCCCGAAGCGTGGCCAGGGGGGGGGCGCCTTCGGGGATCGGGCCGCCGCTCGGGACGACCTCGACCCGCCCGGCGCGCAGCGCGTCGGGGGGCACGAGCGGGGCGAGGGCCTCGGGCACGCCGACCAGGAGAATCCGCAGGGACTCGTCCCGGCAGGCGGTCAGGGCGCCGTGGACGATCTCCGTGGGAGCCTGATCACCCCCCATGCAGTCCACGGCGATGCGGATCCTACGGCCGTCCCCGCCCATCAGACCATCGTCAGCCCGCCGGAGACGCTCAGCACCTGCCCGGTGACGTACCGGGAGGCGTCGGAGCAGAAGAACGCCACGGCCTCGGCGATCTCCTCGGGCTGGGCCACCCGCCGCATCGGGATGAGGCGGATCATGCGCTCGATCCGCGCGGCACGCGCGGGATCGGCCCGGTTCTCGGCGAGCACCTCGGTTTCGGTCGGGCCCGGACTGACGCAGTTGACGCGCACGCCGCGGGACGCGGCCTCACGCGCCAGGGACCGCGTGAGGGCGATCACCCCACCCTTGGCGGCCGAGTACACCGCCTCGCCCCCCGTGCCGACCCGCCCGGCGTCGCTCGCGACGTTGACGATCACCCCGCCGCCGTGCTCCGCCATCCACTCCAGCGCCACGCGCGAGCAGTAGATCACCCCCCACAGGTTGGTGTCGATGACCCGCCGCCAGTACTCCTCGGTCTCCTCCAAAAACGGGGTGGTGAGCGTCCACCCGGCGTTGTTGACGAGGATCTCGATCCCCCCGAGCGTGCCCCGGGCGGCGTCGATCCCGGTCCGGCACGCGGCGTAGGTGCGGAGGTCCGCCGGGATGGCGACCCCGCGGACGCCGTGTGATCCGATCTCTCCCGCCACGCGGTCGATCTCCGCCCGGGTCCGCGCGAGCACCGCGACGTCGGCGCCGAGCAGCGCCAAGCGGTGGGCGATCGCTCGGCCGATGCCGCGGCCGCCGCCGGTAACCACCGCCCGGCGCCCGCCCAACGGCTTCGAGGGCATCAGTGCCGGCGCCGCGGCCACGCCGCGTGGAGGGTCTGCCGCTCGCGCTCGTAGATGGCCGCGAACTTTTCCGCGGCGTCCTTCCCCGAGAGCAGCTCCAGTTTGCGCACCTCCAGCGGGTCGGCGGCGTGGATGATCGCGATCTCGTGGGCGGTGGGGGGCGTCGTGACGGACAGCGCCGACGGAATCTCGAGCGGGAACCCGGTGCGCTCCCGCACCTGGTCCGCCCCCACCCCCGGGTGCAGGCTGCGGGGGACCATCCGCCCCGTCGCCGGGTTCCAGCCGAACACCCCGAGGTCGGTCACGAGGCAGGTCGGGGCGCCGTGGGCGCCCAACCACTTCGCCCGTTCGTCGGTGTATCCGACGCCGCTGATGAAGTCCACCTGCGCGATCACCGTCCGCGGCGAATGCGACGTGAGATAGTAGAGGCCCTGCGAGAGGTGGCTCGTGTCCTCCGGGATCCCGCGCGAGCCCACCAGGGCGACCTTCGGGCGTTCCCACTGGCCGATCACCGAGATGTTGACGTTCCCGTGCTGATCGATCTGGGCGGGGTTGATCCAGATGCGGAACCGATCGGTGAAGATCGCGTCGAAGATGTCCTCCATGCTGAGCGGGATCGCGCGCTGGTTGTCGGTGAGGAACTGGCCGAGCGAAAGCGTCGGCATGGGGATCGCGTCCATCCCGGACTCCGGCGTGGAGAGCACCGCCAGATCCGGGGCGTGGGTGCTCTTCGCCAGGTGCGCCGCCAGCGCCCCCAGGGCGGTGACGGAGCTGACGAGGACCTCGCCGCGCAACTCCCGGGCCATGCAGGTGATGATCAACTCGTCGATGGTGTAGTCCGGCATGCCGCTCTCCTTCGCGCGCCGCTCGGCGCCTAGACTCTGAGACGTTCTCCCAGCGACCGCTCGTTGCCGAGCGCCTGAAGGTACTCCCGCTCGCCCACGTAGATGTACCGCTCCAGGTACTCGTGCCACGCCGCGCCGTCCCGGGCCGCGGCCAGGTATTCCTGGACGTGCTGGAGGTCCGCCCGGTAGTCGGGCGCGCACCCGGTGAAGTGCGCTCCCCACGGGGCTTCGACCACCCCGGTCACGAGCGTGCGCAGGATCCGCACGTCGTGCCCGTAGGTCTGGAGCCGCTCGGGGAGCAGGATCTGCTCGGCGGAGAGAAAGGTCTGCCGCGCGGCCTTGGCACACAGCGCGTCCATGTGCCCATCCCCGAGGATCACGCCGTTGCCCTGCGGGTCCGCGAGGTTGACGTGGATCAGCGCCACGTCCGGCTTGAGGCTGGGCACGGCGACGAGGGTCTGCCCTTCAAACGGATCCTGAAAGGTGCGGAAGGCGGGGTTGACCTTCAGCAGGTCGGTGCCGAGCCCGGCGTGGGTCGGCAGGAACGGCACCCGCTTGATCGTCGCGTCCAGCCCCGCCATCACGGTGAACTCGGTCCATTCCTGAAACCGCACCGACCCTTCCTGCCTGGCGCGCCGGAAGTGGGGCGCGAGGCCCATCACCTCGAACCCGACGAACGCGTAGATCAGCTCGGCGATCTTCCCCGTGCCGATCAGCAGGTCGACCTCGGGGCCGCCCACGTTGACGATGAGCTTGAGGTTCTTGCGGTCGCTTCTGGCCAGCGCGCGCACGAGCGTCATGGGCTTGCGCGACAGCGAGGAGCCGCCGATGGCGATCGTCGCCCCGTCGTGGATCTCCCCGATCACGTCCTCGCACGTGCTCACTTTGTTCATGCGCGTCCCTCCCCTCGACTGCGGAACGCCTCGAACGGCGCCGCGATCAGGCTGAGTCCGCCGTCGACCACGATCGTCTGCCCCATCACGTACCGCGCGGCGGGCGTGCAGAGGAAGGCGACGACCGCCGCGACGTCCTCGGGGGTGCCCATGCGGCCCCGCGGGGTGTACGTGGAGACCAGCCGGTCGAACTCCGCAAACCGATCCCCCCCGTAGAACCGCGCCGAATCCGTCAGGATCACCCCGGGGCTGACGCAGTTGGCGGTGACGCCGTCGCGCGCCAGCTCGTAGGCGAGGTAGCGCGTCCAGGTCTCCATCGCCCCCTTGGCGGCGGCGAGCACCGCATAGTTGGGCAAACACTCCACGGTGCCCTGCCCGCCGATGGTGACGATCGCTCCGCCCCGTCCCTTCATCAAAGGGACCGCCCGCTGCACGCACAGCACCAGGGATCGGACGATCAGGTCAAAGGTCCGCTGGATGTGGTGGGGCTTGACCTCGAGCGTGGGCTTGAACGCGGTGGCGGCGTGATTGGCGACGAAGATGTCGAGCGCGCCGAACTGCGATGCGATCTCGTCGAAGAGGCGGGTGATCTCCTCGGGCGCCTCGAGGTTGGCCCCCAGCGCCACCGCCCGCCGGCCGAGGCCCTGGATCGACCGGACGACCTCGTCGGCCATCGCCTGGTTGCGGTGGTAGTGGACCACGACGTCGGCGCCGCCCTGCGCGAAGGTGAGGGCGGTGGCCCGACCGATCCCCCGCGAGGCGCCGGTCACGAGCGCGATCCGATCGGTGAACGTGCCTGCGAACACTTTCGAGGCCTCCTCAGCGTGATCCCGGGGGCGCTAGGCCCCCGGCGCGGCCCGGACCGCGACGACGCAGTTTTGCCCGCCGAACCCGAACGCGTTCGCCAGCGCGAGGCGGATCCGGGCCGATCGCGCCTGGCGGGGGACGTAGTCGAGATCGCAGACGGGATCGGGGGTCTCGAGGTTGATCGTCGGCGGGATCCGCCCGTCGCGGATCGCCAGCACCCCGACCAGAACCGCGAGCGCCCCCGCGGCTCCGATCAGGTGGCCGACCATGCTCTTCGGCGCGCTGACCGGTACCGTGCGGGCCCGCTCGCCGAGCGCGTGCTTGATGGCGCGCGTTTCCGATACATCGTTCAACGGCGTGCCCGTGCCGTGAGCGACGACCAGGTCCACCTCGGCCGGTCCCGCGCCGGCGCTCGTCAGCGCCAGGCGCATCGCCGCCGCCGCGCTCTCGCCTTCGGGCTGCGGGGCGGTCTCGTGGTACGCGTCGCTCGTCATTCCCGCCCCGGCGAGTTCCGCGTAGATGTGGGCTTCGCGACCGCGGGCGATCTCTTCGCGCTCTACGACAAAGACGACCGCCCCCTCGCCGTACACGAAGCCGTCGCGATCGCGATCGAACGGGCGGCTGGCGCGTTCCGGCGCGTCGTTTCGCGTGCTGAGGGCCTTCAGGGCGCAGAGCGCGGCCCAGACGGTGGGGGTGAGGCCGGCTTCGGTGCCCCCGGCGAGGACGTAGTCGGCCTCGCCCGCCTGAATCCACCGGCGGGCCTCGGCGAGCGCGATCGTGCCGCTGGCGCAGGCACCGACAGAGGTGTTCGAGGGCCCGCGGAGTCCGAAGTGGATGCTCACCGCGGAGGCGGCCATGTTGGCGATCAGCATCGGCAACAGGAAGGGCGTGACCCGCGTGGGGTGTTCGGCGAGGCGCGGCGCCTCGGCGTCGATGACGTCGATCCCCCCGAGCGCGGTGGCGATCGTCACCCCGAACCGATCGTGGATCGGGGGCACCGGGAGGAGCCGCGCGTCCTGCAGGGCCTCGTGCGCCGCCGCGATCGCCAGCTGGGCGAACCTGGCGGTCCGTCGTGCGCGCTTGCGGGTCATCACCGCGAGGGGATCGAACCCTTGGACGTCCGCGGCGATCCGGACGGGGTACCCCGACGCGTCAAACCGCGTGAGCGGCCGGACCCCGCTGCGCCCCGCAAGCAGGCCGTCCCAGGTCGCCGGGGCCGATAGGCCGGCGGGGGTCACCGCTCCAATCCCTGTGATGACGGCTCGTGCCACGACACCTCCCGCGGTCTGCCCGAGACTTTTCGCCACGGGCGGAGCGTTTCCTACGACATTTCCCCGCAGTTTCGGCCTCGGGGACGCGTAAAACCGAACATTCTTGTCCCTCTTGGCAATTTCTTTCGCCTATGATATAGTGATTTCGCACTTCATCGTTCTTTTCAACGCAGCAGAAGTCGAAAAACCGAACGATCGACGAGCCCCACCACGACGTGGAGCGTCCATGAGAGTCCTTGTGGTCGGCGCGGGCGGGCGCGAGCACGCCCTGGTGTGGAAACTCCGCCAGGAGCACGGCGTATCCGTATTCTGCGCGCCGGGCAATCCGGGAATCGCCGAGATCGCAACCTGCCTGCCGCATCCTCCGCACGATCTCGACGCGCTCGCCGCGAGCGCCGAACATCACGCGATCGACCTGACCGTGGTGGGACCCGAGGCGCCGCTTGCGAGCGGACTGGTCGACGTGTTCGCCCGCCGCGGCCTCCCGGTCTTCGGCCCCACCCAGGCCGCCGCCCTTCTCGAATCGAGCAAGGTGTTCATGAAGATGCTCTGCCGCCGGCACGGCATCCCGACCGCCCCGTTTGCGATCTTCGAGGATCCCGGCGAGGCGATCGCCTCGCTGCGCCGCGCGGGACGTCGGTGCGTGATCAAGGTGGACGGGTTGGCCGCCGGCAAAGGCGTGACCGTCGCCGCGACCGCGGAAGAGGCGGTGGCGGCCGTCGAAGCCGCGATGGTGGCGCGGCGCTTCGGCGAGGCCGGTGCGCGCGTCATCGTCGAGGAGGCGCTGGAAGGGGAAGAGGTGAGCGTGTTTGCGCTGTGCGACGGCGCGGCGCTCGCGACGCTGTTGCCCGTACAAGACCACAAGCGCCTCGCGGACGGAGACCGCGGTCCCAACACCGGCGGGATGGGGGCCTGCGCGCCGGTGCCGGCGGTGTCGCCGGCGACCCTCGATCGGATCACCGATGAGGTGCTGGAACCGATCGTGTGGGCGATGGCCCAGGACGGGCGCCCGTACCGCGGGGTGTTGTTTGCCGGGATCATGCTGACCGCGGACGGTCCCCGCGTGCTCGAGTTCAACGTCCGCTTTGGGGATCCGGAGACACAGGTGCTGCTGCCGCTGCTGGCGGGGGGACTGATCGACGCGTTCGACGCCGTGCTGGGCGGGCGCCTCGAGCGGTGGACCCCCCGCTGGCGTCCGGAGACCGCGGTATGCGTCGTCCTCGGCGCGGAGGGGTACCCCGAGCGGCCGGCGACGGGTCACCCGATCGCAGGCCTCCGGGAGGCGGCGGGCATCGACGGCGTGGAACTCTTCCATTCGGGGACGGCCGTCCGCGACGGGACGCTGGTGTCGTCCGGCGGGCGGGTGCTCAACGTCGTCGGCGTGGGGGCGGGCGTCGACGAGGCGCGGGCCCGAGCCTACCGCGCCGTCGAGCGTGTGCGGTACGAGGGCAAGATCTTCCGCCGCGACATCGGAGCGCGCGCGGCGGCCCCGGTTCCCGGGAGGATGAGGAGCGGTGTGGGTTCGGGGGAGGCACGATGAGGAGGATGGATCGATGACCGGTCGGAGCGGCGGCCCGCCGCTGGTGGGGATTCTGATGGGGAGCGACAGCGACCTCGCCACGATGGAGCAGGCGGCCCGGGTGCTGGAGGAGTTCGGGGTGGGGTACGAGATGACGATCGCGTCCGCCCACCGGTCGCCGGCCCGCGTGGAGCGGTACGCGGCCGAGGCGGAATCGCGCGGGCTCCAGGTGCTCATCGCCGGCGCCGGCGCCGCCGCGCACCTTGCCGGCGTGCTGGCCGGGCGGACCGCGCTGCCGATCATCGGCGTGCCGCTCGCCGGGTCGTCGCTGGGAGGGCTCGATGCCTTGCTCTCGACGGTCCAGATGCCGGGCGGGGTTCCCGTGGCGACGGTCGGGATCGGGGGCGCGCGAAACGCCGCACTGCTCGCCGTCCAGATTCTGGGCACGGCCGATCCGGGCCTGCGGGAGCGCTATCGGGCCTACAGGGCGCGGCTGGCGCGCGAGGTGGACGAGAAGGCGGCCCGGCTCGCCCCCCGGGGGGAGCCGGGGATGGTGCCGCCGACGGCGGGTGGGGAGGCGGGCTGATGCCGGTGACCGCGGTCGTCGGCGCGCAGTGGGGAGACGAGGGGAAGGGGAAGGTCGTCGACACGCTGGCCCGCCATGCCGACGTGGTGATTCGCTACAACGGGGGCAACAACGCCGGGCACACGATCCAAAACCAGCACGGCACATTCCGGCTGCACCTGCTGCCGTCGGGCATCTTTCACCCGGCCGCCCAGTGCGTGATCGGGCCCGGCGTCGTCGTGAACCCCGAAGTGTTCCTCGCCGAGGTGGCCGAGGTCGAGCGCGTCGGCATGCCGACGGTGGGGCGCCTCTGGATTTCCGACCGGGCCCACCTGATCTTCCCGCACCACATCCTCGTCGACGAGCTCGAGGAAACGGCGCGCGGCGGGAGGCCGCACGGGACGACCAAGCAGGGGATCTGGCCGGTCTACAGCGACAAGGCCGGCCGGATCGGGATCCGCATGGGGGATCTTCTCGAGGAGGGCCATCTCGTCGAGCAGCTCCGGTTTCTGGCGGAGCGCAAGAGCGCCGTGCTGCAGGGGGTGTACCACCACGAGGCGGTGGAGCCGGCATCGCTGCTCGCGGCGTGCCGACGGTGGGCCGATCGCCTCGGCCCGTACATTGCCGACACCCACCCCCTCGTCCAGGAGGCACTGCGGGCGGATCGCGCCGTGCTGCTGGAGGGGCAGCTGGGCGTGATGCGCGATCTGGACTGGGGGCTCTACCCGTTCGTGACCTCGTCCACCACCCTCCCCGGGGGGGCCAGCGCGGGGGCGGGCATTCCGCCGTATCGGATCACGCGGGTGCTCGGGGTGGCGAAAGCGTACACGACCGCGGTCGGGTCGGGCCCGATGCCGACCGAGTTGGAAGACGCGGTCGGCGACCGCATCCGCGACGTCGGGCAGGAGTTTGGCGCCACGACCCACCGGCCGCGCCGCTGCGGCTGGTTTGACGGGGTCGCGGCGCGCTTCGCGGCGGAGATCGCGGGGTTCACGCACCTCGCGGTGATGAAGGTCGACGTCTTCGACGCGTTCGAGACGATCCGGATCGCCGTCGCCTACCGGCTCGACGGCCGGACCCTGCAGACCGTGCCGCACACCGCGGCGATGGCGCGGGTCGAGCCCGTCTACGAGGAGCTCGCCGGGTGGCGCTGTCCCACCAACGGCGCGCGGCATCTCACCGACCTGCCGGTCGAGGCGCGGGGATTCCTGCGGCGGATCGAAGAGATCGTCGGCGTCCCGATCGTGCTGGTGGGGGTGGGGCCGGAGCGGCAGGACATCATCTACTGTCAGGAGGGGTGGGCGTGATCCCCCGGTACACCTCGCGCGAGATGGCCGCGCTGTGGAGCCCGGAGACCAAGTTCGACACCTGGCTGGAGATCGAACTGCTCGTCGCCGACGCGCAATCTCGCCTCGGGATGGTCCCCCCGGCCGCGGCGAGGCGCCTGCGGGAGCGGGCGCGGGTGACCAGCGTCGCGCGGATCGACGAGCTGGAGGAGCGGGAGACCCGGCACGACGTCGTGGCGTTCCTGCGGGTGGTCGGGGAGACGGTCGGCGACGACGCGCGCTACCTGCACCACGGTCTCGGGTCCTCGGATGTCGTCGACACGGCGCAGTCGGTACTGATGGTCCGGGCGGCCGACCTGATCGCGGCCTCGCTGGGGCGGCTGCACCGCGCCCTCGGCGGGCTGGCCAACCGGCACCGGTACACGGTGATGGCCGGGCGGACCCACGGCGTCCAGGCCGAACCGATCACCTTCGGGCTCAAGGTGGCGCTGTGGTACGCGGAGGTGGGGCGGGGGCTCGACCGCGTCCGGCGCGCCCGCGAGGTGATCGCCGTGGGGAAGATCTCCGGCGAAGTCGGCACGTTCGCGCACAACCCCCCCGAGGTCGAGGCCGACGTGTGCGCCGCGCTCGGCCTCCGGCCGGCGCCGGCGTCTTCGCAGGTCCTGCAGCGCGACCGACACGCCGAGTATCTGAGCCATCTGGCGGTCGTCGCCGGGACGCTCGAGAAGATCGCCACGGAGATCCGCACGCTGCAGCGCACCGAGCTCCGCGAGGCGGAGGAGCCGTTCCGGGAGGGACAGACCGGGTCGTCGGCGATGCCGCACAAGCGCAACCCGATCATCTGCGAGCGCATCGCCGGGCTGGCCCGGGTGATCCGGGCGAACGCCGCGGCGTCGCTGGAAGACATCGCCCTGTGGGGGGAGCGCGACATCACGCACTCCTCCGTCGAGCGCGTGATCGTCCCGGACGCGACGTCCCTGCTCGACTACATGGCCCGCAAACTCGGCGACGTGATCGAAGGGCTGCGCGTGTACCCCGAGCGCATGCGCGAGAATCTCGACCGCACCGGCGGCCTGGTGTTCTCTCATCGGGTGCTGCTCGCGCTGATCGACCGCGGGATGTCGCGCCAGGACGCGTACGGGATCGTGCAGTCCGCGGCGATGCGGGCGTGGGAGGGCGGGGCGCGGTTCCGCGACCTCATCCGCGAGGCGGGAGTGCTCCCGGAAGCGGAGCTCGCGGCGTGCTTCGACGCCTCGCACGCGCTGCGCCACATCGATGCGATCTTCGCCCGGGTCGGGCTTGGCGAGCGCCCGGCGGCCCAGGCTGCGGCGCAGGGCGACAAAGGAGGCAAGGCGGATGCGTGAGATGGCGGTGGACGGACAACCCCGTCCGGCGGTGATGGAAACGGATTTGGCCCTGCCGCTGTTTTCGCGCGGCAAGGTCCGCGACATCTACGACCTGGACGACCGGCTGCTCATCGTGGCCACCGATCGCCTCTCCGCGTTCGACGTCGTGCTGCCGACCGGGATTCCGGACCGGGGGCGGGTGCTGACGGGGCTCTCCGCGAGCTGGTTTCGGCGGCTGGGCCAGATCGTCCCGACCCATTTTCTCTCCGTCGATCCGGCGGCGTTCCCGGAGTCCCTGGGGGCGCAGCGCCGGGCGCTGGCCGGCCGGTCGATGCTCGTCCGCAAGCTCAGGCGGATCGACATCGAGTGCGTGGTGCGCGGCTATCTCGCCGGGTCGGCGTGGAAAGAGTACGAGGCGACCGGGAAGGTGGGCGGGGTCGCGCTGCCGGCCGGGCTGCGGATGGGGAGCCGGCTCCCGGATCCGATCTTCACCCCCGCCACGAAAGCCGCCTCCGGGCACGACGAGAACATCACCGTCGAGGCGATGGCGCGGGCCGTCGGGGTCGAGCTGACGCGGAGGCTCGAGAAGGCGAGCCTGGCCGTCTACCGTCAGGGGGCCGCGGTCGCCGAGCGGTGCGGCCTGATGCTGGTGGATACAAAGTTCGAGTTCGGCGTGGACGGCGAGGCGATCGTCCTGATCGACGAGGTGCTCACCCCCGACTCCTCGCGGTTCTGGGACGCCGCGGCCTACGCCGCCACCGGGTCGACGGAGAGCTACGACAAACAGATCGTGCGCGATCACCTGGAGCGGGTGGGCTGGAACAAGCGCCCCCCCGCCCCCGCGCTGCCCCCGGAGGTGGTCGCCGCCACCAGGGCGCGGTACCTTGAGGCGTACCGCCGGCTGACCGGCGAGCCGCTGGCGGAGGGGTGAGCGAGATGGGCACCGGACGGCCGAAAACGGTTCGCGTCGTGGTGACGCTCAAGCCCGGCGTCCTCGACGCCCCCGGGCAGGCGATCCGCCAGGGCCTCGACGCCCTGGGTCACGGGGGCGTCCGCGGCGTGCGCGCTGGGAAATACTTCGAGCTCGAGGTCACCGACGAGGGCCAGGTCGAGGAGCGGGTGCGGAAGATGTGCGAGGGCTTCCTCGCCAACACGTTGATCGAAGAATACCGCTACGACATCGTCTGAGGGAGGACCACGTGGACGTCGGGATCATCGTGTTCCCCGGAAGCAACTGTGACGCGGACACCTTCCACGCCGTGGGCGAGCTGCTCGGGCACCGGGCGCGCTACGTCTGGCACGAGGAACAGACCCTCGACGGGTTCGACGCCGTGATCCTCCCCGGCGGGTTCGCGCACGGGGACTACCTGCGGGCGGGAGCGATCGCCGCCACCTCGCCGGTGGTTCGGGCGCTGCGGACCTACGCCGGAGCGGGGGGAGTGATCCTGGGCATCTGCAACGGCTTCCAGGTGCTGCTCGAGGCCGGCCTGCTGCCCGGGGCGATGCGCCCCAACGCCTGCGGACAGTTTCGGTGCGAGTTCGTCCACGTCCGCGTCGAGCGGGCGGACACCCCCCTCACCTGCGCGATGACCCCCGGCCAGGTCCTCCGCCTGCCGATCGCGCACGCGGAGGGCAACTACTACGTCGACCCCCCGACGGCCGCGGTCCTGCGCCGCTACCGGCAGGTGGTCTTTCGGTACTGCGATCCCGCGGGGGCGGTGACGGCGGAGGCGAACCCCAACGGCTCCTGCGATTCGATCGCCGGGATCGTCAGCGAGCGCGGCACCGTGACCGCGTTGATGCCCCACCCGGAACGGGCGAGCGAGGGCCTGCTGGGGAGCGACGACGGCCGGCTGGTCTTCGATTCGCTCGACCGCTGGGTCGCCGCCCGGCGGGGGACGATCGGCGCGGGGGCGCGGTGACCATGGCCGTCGAGCAGACGACGCGATCCGTCGATCCTTTCGCCGCCGCCGGGCTCACCGCCGCCGAGTTCGAAGAGATCTGCCGCCGACTCGCCCGGTCGCCGAATCAGGTCGAGCTGGCGATGTTCGGCGTGATGTGGAGCGAGCACTGCGCCTACAAGCACTCCAAGCTCGCCCTGAAACGCCTGCCCACGACCGGCGGTCAGGTGCTCCGCGGCCCGGGCGAGAACGCCGGCGCGGTGCTGGTGGGGGATGGCTGGGCGGCGGTCTTCAAGATGGAGAGCCATAACCACCCCAGCGCGGTGGCCCCCTTCCACGGGGCGGCGACGGGGGTGGGGGGGATCATCCGCGACATCCTGGCGATGGGCGCTCGCCCCATCGCGCTGCTGGACTCGCTTCGCTTCGGCCCCCCCGAGGCGCCGGGGGTGCGCCCGATCCTGGACGGCGTGGTGGCGGGGATCGCGGCGTACGGGAACAGCATCGGGGTGCCCACGGTCGGCGGGGAGCTCTCCTTCGCCCCGTGCTATCGGTCCAACCCGCTCGTCAACGTGGCCTGCCTCGGGATCGCCCGCGCCGATCGGCTGGCCACCGCGCGCGCGGCCGGGCCGGGGAACCCCGTCGTCTATCTCGGGGCGCGCACCGGCCGCGATGGGATCCACGGCGCGTCCTTCGCCTCCGCGGAGCTGGGCGGAGATCCCCGCGACCGGTCGGCCGTGCAGATGGGGGATCCGTTCACCGGAAAGCTCCTCATCGAGGCGAGCCTGGATGCGCTGGCCACCGGCGCGGTGGTGGCGATCCAGGACATGGGCGCGGCGGGGCTGACCTGCGCGGTGTCCGAGATGTCCTCGCGCGGCGGGGTGGGGATGGAGATCGATCTCAGCCTGGTGCCCCGGCGCGAGGAGGGGATGACGCCCGAGGAGGTGCTGCTCAGCGAGTCGCAGGAGCGGATGCTGCTGGTCGTCCAGGACGGGCGCGAGGACGAGGTGCTCCGGATCGGACGGCGGTGGGGGCTCCAGGCCGTGGTAATCGGCCGGGTGATCGGCGCGTCCCGGGTTCTTCTTCGCGAGGGCGATGCGGCCGTCGCCTCGCTGGATCCGCGCATCCTCACCGAGGCGCCGGTCTACGCCCCGCCGTCCCGGGAGCCGGCGTATCTGGCGGAGGTCCGCCGTGTCGATCCGTCGACGTTTCCCGTGGCGCCTCCCCACCCGACGCTCCTGGCGCTGCTCGCCGCTCCCAACGTCGCGGACACCCGCTGGGTGTTCCGGCAGTACGACCACATGGTGCAGACCAATACGGTGGTGCCGCCGGGGGCGGACGCGGCCGTGCTGCGCCTCAAGGACGCCTGCCCGCGCGGGCTCGCCCTCACCGCGGACGGCAACGGCCGGTACGGGCATCTCGACCCCCACCTCGGCGGCATGCTGGCCGTGCTCGAGGCCGCCCAGAACGTCGCCTGCGTCGGCGGGACGCCGGCGGCGGTGACCGACTGTCTCAACTTCGCCAATCCCGAGCGGCCGGAGGTGGTGTGGATGTTTCGCGAAGCGGTCGAGGGGATCGCCGGGGCGTGTGAGGCGCTGGGGATCCCGGTCGTGGGCGGGAACGTCAGCTTCTACAACGAGGCAGACGGCGCCATCTTCCCCACCCCGATCATCGCGATGGTGGGCCTGCTCGAGGACGTCCGGCGCCACGCCACCCCGGGGTGGAAGCGCGAGGGGGACCTGATCGTGCTGCTGGGCGACGGCATCCCACAGCTGGAAGGGAGCGAGTACCTGGCCACGGTTCATGGGGTGGAGGCGGGACGGCTGCGACACCCCGACCTCCCCGGGGTGGCGCGCCTGATCCAGTGCACGCGCGAGGCGGTGGCGCGCGGGCTCGTCTCCTCCGCGCACGATTGCGCGGGGGGAGGGATGGCGGTGGCGCTGGCGGAGTGCTGCATCGCCGGCGGCCTCGGCGCGGCGGTCGCGCTGCCGGTCGAGCGCGGCCAGCGGTCGGACGTGGCGCTGTTCGGCGAAGGCGTCGGTCGGATCCTCGTGTCGACCCAACCGTCGCATCTCACGGACCTCGTGCACCTGGCGGGGCGACTGGCGGTGTTCGTTCGGGTGCTGGGCTCCGTCGGCGGCGCGCGCCTGATCATCGGCGCCGACGGCGATCCCGCCCGGGGCCCGTGGATCGATGCGGGTGTCGAGGGGCTGGCCCGCGCCTGGCGGGGCAGGGAAGGGGGGGCGCGATGAGGCGCTCGACCCGCGGCCCCCGCTCCGACCGATCCGCTCCCGCTCCGCTCGGTCCGGGCGGGGACAAGCTGCGCGAGGAGTGCGGGGTCTTCGGCATCCGCACCGAGGGTGCCGGTGCCGCGCCCTTCGTGCACCTCGGGCTGTACGCGCTTCAGCACCGGGGGCAGGAGAGCGCCGGCATCGCCACGCACGACGGCGCGCGCACGCACCTCGTCAAGCACATGGGGCTCGTCGCCCAGGTCTTTACCCCCGAACGCCTGGCGACGCTGCTCGGGCCCACCGGGATCGGGCACGTGCGCTATTCGACGATGGGCTCGGCCTCGCTGGAGAACGCCCAGCCGTTCCTGGAGCAGAGCCCGTGGGGGGTGCTCGCGCTCGCCCACAACGGCAACCTGGTCAACGCCCCGCTGATCCGACAGGATCTCGAGGCCGCCGGGCACTGCTTCCGCGCCACCTCCGACACGGAGGTGATCACGAAGCTGATCGCCACGTCCCGCGCCGAGACGCTGGAGGAGGCGATCGCGGGCTGCATGCGCCGGATCAGCGGCGCCTACACGGTCGTGGGGATGGTGGGGGACGTGCTCGTCGCGTTCCGCGACGCGAACGGCATCCGCCCGCTCGCGCTGGGGCGGCTCGGCGGCGCCGCGGTGTTCGCGTCGGAGAGCTGCGCGTTCGATCAGATCGGCGGCGAGTACGTGCGCGAGGTCGGGCCGGGAGAGCTGGTGGTCGCGGACGCCGCGGGCGTCCGGTCGATCCAGGTGCTGCCGGTCGCCCGCCGGGCGTCCTGCGTCTTCGAATACATCTATTTCGCGCGCCCGGACACGGTGCTGGAGCACCAGAACGTCCACCAGGTCCGCCGGCGGATGGGGCGCCTGCTGGCGCGCGAGTATCCGGTCGAAGCCGACGCGGTGATCGCGGTCCCCGACTCCGGGACCTCCGCGGCGATGGGGTACGCCGATGCGAGCGGCATCCCGTGCGAGGTGGGGTTGATCAAGAACCGGTACGTCGGGCGGACCTTCATCCAGCCCGATCAGGTATCGCGCGATTTCGGGGTGCGGGTCAAGCTCAACCCCATCCGCGACGTCATCGCCGGACAGCGCATCGTGCTGGTCGACGACTCGATCGTCCGGGGCACGACCAGCCGGCAGATCGTCCGCATGCTGCGGCACACCGGCGCCCGAGAGGTCCACGTGCGCATCTCCTCGCCCCCGATCCTCAACGCCTGCTATTACGGGATCGATACGAGCAGCCGCGGGGAGCTGGTCGCCTCCCGGTTGTCGGTGGAGGAGATCCGGACCTCGATCGAGGCCGACAGCCTCGGGTACCTGAGCCTCGCCGGGCTCGTCGAGGCGCTGGCGCTGCCGGAGCGGGCGTTGTGCCTCGCGTGTCTGAACGGCCGGTACCCCACCGAAACCCCCACCGAGGCCATGGCCGGCCGCTATGCGCTTGAGGCGAGGCGGACGTAGAGCGGGCGCATGCGCCGTCCGCGCGCGTCTCCGCTGACCTACCGCCGGGCCGGGGTGGATCGCGACGCCAAAGACGCGATCCTGGCGGAGGCCATCTCCCGGATCCGGTCGACCCACGGGAGTGAGACGCTGGGGGTGGGCGATACGTTCGGCGGGCTCTTCCGCCTGAGCGGGTACCGGTACCCGGTGCTGGTCAGCTCGATCGACGGGGTCGGGACGAAAGTCCGGGTGGCCGAGGTCATCAACCGCTGGCAGGTCGTGGGGGGCGACATCGTCGCGCACGGCGCGAACGACGTCCTGTGCCAGGGGGCGACACCGCTCTTCATGCTCGACTACATCGCCGCCGCATCGCTCCGCCCGGGGGTCGTGACCGCGATCATCGACGGGATGGCGCAGGCCTGCCGCGAGCAGGGGATCGCCCTGATCGGCGGCGAGACCGCGGAGATGCCCGGCGTCTACGCGCCGGGAGGGAGCGATGTCGTCGGGTGCACGGTGGGCGTCGTGGAGCGCGACCGGATGATCACGGGCGATGCGATCCGGCCGGGGGACGCGATCGTCGGGCTGGCGAGCAACGGGCTGCACACCAACGGGTACTCGCTGGCGCGGGCCGCGCTGCTCCCAACGGGCCGCGCCGCCGCCCGTCGGGCGCTCGACCGGCGGCCGGGGGGGCTTGCGGAATCGCTTGCCGACGCGCTGCTCCGGCCTCACCGACCGTACGCGCGGGCGGTGCTGGCGCTGCGTGAGCGGACCGAGATCCACGGGATCGCGCACATCACCGGCGGCGGCCTCGCGGGCAACCTCGTCCGGATTCTGCCGCAGGGGTGCCGGGCGACGATCGTCCGCGGCCGCTGGTCCGTGCCGCCGATCTTCCCGCTCATCCAGCGGCGGGGCCGTGTCGACGATGCCGAGATGTTCCGCACCTTCAATATGGGGTTGGGCATGCTCCTGGTCGTCCCCGGGGCGATGGGGGATGCGGCGGCGGCACACCTCGACCGTCTGGGGGAGCGGGCGTCGGTCGTGGGCGGCATCGCCGCGGGGCCGCGGGGGGTCGCGATCGGTGGCTGAGCCGCTCCGGGTGGGGGTCCTCGCCTCGGGCTCGGGCTCGAACCTGCAGGCGATCATCGATGCGTGCCGGGACGGTGCGGTCCCCGCCCGGGTCGTGGTGGCGATCAGCAACGTGCCGTCGGCGTTCGCGCTGGAGCGGGCCCGCCGGTGCGGCATCCCGGCGTACGCCGTCGATCACACCGGTTACCCCTCCATCGATCGGTTTGAGTCGGCCGTGCGGGAGATCCTCGAGGCTCATCGGGTCGGATTGGTCTGCCTCGCCGGATTCCTGCGCATCCTTTCGCCCCGCTTCGTGGGGGCGTTCGCCGGCCGCATTGTGAACATCCACCCGGCCCTGCTGCCGGCGTTTGGGGGGAAGGGGATGTACGGGGAGCGGGTCCACCGGGCGGTCCTCGCCTCCGGCGCGCGGGTGAGCGGGTGCACGGTGCATTTCGTGACCGCGGTGCCGGATGGGGGCCCGATCGTCGCGCAGGCCACCGTTCCCGTCGAGGAGGGGGACACGCCGGCGACGCTCGCGGCCCGGGTCGCCGGCGCGGAGCACCGATTGTACCCGGATGCCGTGCGGCTGTTTGCCGAGGGCCGGCTCCGGCTGGATGGCGACCGCGTGCGGGTCGGGCCTCCCACCGGACCCGGGCTGGTCCCGGAGGGACGATGAAGATCGCGCGAGCACTGCTCAGTGTCTGGGACAAGACGGGGGTCGTCGAGTTTGCGCGCGGGCTAACCGGCTTCGGCGTCGAGATCCTCTCCACCGGGGGCACGGCGACGGCGCTGCGCGGCGCCGGCGTCCCCGTGGTCGATCTGAGCGAGGTGACCGGATCGCCGGAGATTCTGGGGGGACGGGTGAAGACGCTTCACCCGGCGGTGCACGGCGGGCTGCTGGCCGTTCGGGATGATCCCGCGCACATGGCGGAGTTGGACCGCCACGGGATCCGGCCGATCGACCTCGTGGCGGTGACGCTGTACCCGTTCGAGGCGGCGGTGGCGGGGGGGGCGGGTCTTGCGGCGGCGATCGAGCAGATCGACATCGGCGGCGTGACCCTCCTCCGAGCGGCGGCGAAGAACTTCGCCGGGGTGGTCGCCCTGAGCCGCCCCGCGCAGTACGCCGAGGTGCTGGCCGAACTCCGCGAGACGCGGACCGTGGGGCCCGAGACCCGTCTGCGGTTCGCCCGTGAGGCGTTCGCCCGAACGAGCGGATACGACGCGGCAATCGCCCGCTACCTGGGAGGGGAACCGTTTCCCGCGCAACTGCTCCTCGACTTCGAAAAGGTCCAGGACCTGCGCTACGGGGAAAACCCGCATCAGCGCGGTGCGTTTTACCGGGAGCCGGGATCGGTCGGCCCGTCGGTGGCGGCGGCGGTCCAGCTGTCCGGGAAGGCCCTTTCCTACAACAACATCTACGACCTCGACACCGCCCTCGAGATCGTGCGGGAGTTTGGCGACCCGGCGGCGGTGATCGTGAAGCACGCGATCCCCTGCGGGGTCGGCACCGGGGAGACGGTGCACGAGGCCTACCTGCGCGCGCGGGAGGGAGACCCAGTGTCCGCGTTCGGGGGCATCGTCGCCGTCAACCGCCCCGTCGATCGGGCGACCGCCGAGGCGCTGGCTGAAACGTTCTTGGAAGCGGTGATCGCTCCGGGGTTCGCGGAGGACGGCCGCGCCGTTCTCGCCGCGAAGAAAAACCTGCGGCTGATGGATACCGGGCCGTTCGTCCCGCGGCCGCCGGCTTCGGGCGGAGGGGGCGAGGCGTTTCCGATGGATCTCCGCCGCGTCCGGGGCGGCCTCCTCGTGCAGGAGCGGGACAGCGTGGACCTGATTGAAGAGACCCTCCGGGTCGTCACCTCCCGGGCGCCGACGGCGCGCGAGTGGATCGACCTCCGGTTTGCCTGGACGGTCTGCCGGTACGTGCGCTCGAACGCGATCGTCCTGGCGCGCGACCGCCAGGTGGTCGGCATCGGGGCCGGGCAGGTGAACCGCGTGGAGCCCGTCCGCTTGGCGGCGCGCCAGGCCGGCCCGCGGGCCCGCGGCGCCGCCATGGCCTCGGAGGCGTTCTTCCCGTTCCCGGACGCGGTGGAGGAAGCGATCAAAGCCGGGGTCACCGCCGTGATTCACCCGGGGGGATCGATACGGGACGCCGCGGTCGTCGCCGCCGCCGAGGCGGCCGGGATGGCGATGGTCACCACGGGCGTCCGACACTTCCGGCATTGATCGCGGGCAGCGCGACCCGGCTAAAGGGGGGCCCCCGGGCTGTTTGACTTTCCTATAAATAAGGGTATAATAGCAAGTAGCAGAAGCTGACCAGGCGAGTCCAATGGGGCAATGCTGCCGATTCTCGAAAGAGGTCGGCTTTGATATTTTCCAGGCCTAATGCATCAGGACCACCACCACCCCCGCCCCCCACGCGGTGGCCAGCAGATTCACCGCTGAGTTGTCCACCCAGCGGCACCGACCCTCGATCGTGGCCCCCAAGAGGCTGTCCAGCATCGCACCGGAGAATCCCGCTACCAGGGTCGGCAGCCCGCCGCCGCGGCCCGGGCCGGCGGGGGCGAGGATCGCCGCGGCGGCGCAGATCAGTAGGGCGCCGGCCAAGGCGCCCGCGGTTCCGACCGGGGTAATGCCGCCCGACACCCCGTGGGGGACGGGACGACCCGTCGTGATCAGGTGCGGCTTGGTGCGGCTCCAGCGGCCGACTTCCGTCGCCCATGTGTCCGCGGCGGCCGCGGCGATCGCCCCGGCCGCCGCGCTGAACGCCAGCGGCCAACCCCACAGCGCGTGGACCCCGGCGGCGAGCGTCGCGACGCCGCCGTTGGCGATGACCTGATCCCACCGCCGGCCGTTGAGATCGGACGACGGCCGCGCGACTCCGATCCCCTTCGGTTCCCAGCGGGTGAGGAGCGAAGACGTCGCGGAGAAGATTCCCACCAGGACCAGCCACCGCCATCCCCCGCCGACGAAGAGCACCGTCCCCACCACGAGGGTCGCCCATGCCCCCGATGAGGTCAGCACCTTGAAGCGGGCGGCGGGGAGTGCGGCGGCGGCGCTCAGGGCCAGTCCAATGGCGATGGTGAGGGTCGTGGGCATCGGTGTCGTGGTTCGGGACCGAGGGCGGAGCTCCTTGGCCGCGGGGCTGCGGATCGACGGTGTGGGGGCCGTCCCGTCTTGATGATCATGTCCGAAAACGGCGAGCCCGTCGACCGATGCGTGGACTATAATGGGGTCGTGTTCCTCGAACCCGACACCTGCTACCGAGCGATGGCGACACGCGATGCCCGATTCGACGGGTGTGTTTTCGTCGCGGTATCTTCCACGGGCATCTATTGCCGACCGGTCTGCCCGGCCAAAATGCCAAAGCGCGAACACTGCACGTTCTTTTCGACCGCGGCCGCCGCGGAGGGCCATGGGATACCGGCCGTGTCTGCGGTGCCGGCCCGAACTGGCGCCGGGCCACGCCAGCGTCGACGCCGGCCATCGCCTTGCCCGCTCCGCGGCGAACCTCATTGCGGACGGCGCGGCGAACGGCATCGGCGTCGGCGGCGTGGCGAGGAGTCTGGGGGTGACCGCCCGCCATCTGCGCAGAGTGTTTCAGGGTGAATTCGGCGTGTCGCCGATCAGGTTCGCCCAAACCCAGCGGCTGTTGCTGGCGAAGCGGCTGCTGACGGACACGGCCCTCCCGGTGACCGAGGTCGCATTCGCCGCCGGGTTCAACAGCCTGCGGCGCTTCGACGGACTGTTCAAGGAGCGCTACCGCCTGAACCCGCAGCGCATCCGGAAGCCGCCCCGGGGTAACGCCCCGCCGGACGCGCTGACGTTCGAGTTGAGCTACCGGCCGCCCTATGATTGGCACGCGCTGCTGACATTTCTCGCCGCGCGGAGCGTCAGCGGCGTGGAGCGAGTCGAGGGATCCCGGTACCGCCGCATCGTCAGCATCGTGCAGAGCGGGCGGGCGCATACGGGATGGATCGAGATCGCGCCGCATCCCCGCAGGAGCGTCATGCGGGTGATGGCGTCCGCATCGATGGGGAAGGTGATTCCTGCTCTGCTGTCGCGGGTGACGCACCTGTTGGATCTGTCGTGCAACCCGACGCCGATCGCCGAGGCGCTCGGCCGACTGGCGGCGGCGAAACCGGGCCTGCGCGTTCCGGGGGCGTTTGACGGATTTGAACTCGCCGTCCGTGCGGTGCTGGGTCAGCAGGTCAGCGTCGCGGCCGCGCGCACGCTGGCCGGACGGGTGGCCGCGGCCTACGGCAGCCGCGCGGCGTCGCCGTTTGAGACGCTGTCCACGGCGTTCCCGCAGGCGGAGCAACTGGCGAGTGTGCGGGTGGCAGAGCTTGTCCGCTTGGGCATCCTGCGGTCGCGCGCACGGACGGTCCGTGAGCTGGCGAAGCTGGTCGCCGATGGGTCGATCGCCTTGACCCCGGAAACCGCGGTGGCGGAGACGATCGAGAAGCTGCGGGCGATTGCCGGCATCGGCGGGTGGACGGCGCAGTACATCGCGATGCGCGCCCTGGCGTGGCCGGACGCATTTCCGCACACGGACCTGGGTGTCATGCGCGCGCTCGGAGAGCGGAACCCGAAACGGGTGCTGGCGGCCGCCGAAGCGTGGCGGCCGTGGCGGGCGTACGCGGTGATGCACCTGTGGATGGCGGAGGGTAGCGGTGGAACTCTTCGTTGATCGAATGTCGTCGCCGATCGGTTCGCTTCTGTTGGTGTGGCAGCCCGATGCCCTGTGCGCCTTGAGCTTCTACGATCGCGAGGAGCGTCTGCGCCGACGACTGCGCGTTCACGACGGCCTGCTTCGATTGAAGACCGAGCGCGCGCCGGACGCCATTCGCGTCCCCATCGAAGCTTATTTTCGCGGGGAGATCACGGCGATCGATCGGGTCCCGGTGCACGCGGACGGGACCCCGTTTCAGCGCCGGGTATGGGCGGCGCTGCGCGAGATCCCGGCCGGCAGCACGACGACGTACGGCGCGCTGGCCACCCGCATCGGACGGTGCGGAGCGAGTCGCGCCGTTGGGTTGGCCAACGGCTCGAACCCGGTGGCGATCGTCGTCCCGTGTCACCGCGTGATTGGCGCGGACGGCACGCTGACCGGATACGGCGGCGGGATCGATCGCAAGCGGTGGCTGCTGGAGCACGAGCGCGGTGGCGTGCTGGGGATTTGACGCGGAGACGTTCGGCCGGGGCGGTCGCGACGTGCGCGGTGCCTCGTGGGGCTCAACCGAAGAACCGCGGGTGAATTTGGCCCAGACGCCGCGCTTCTCTGCGGGCCGTCGGGGTCGATGCCATGAGCCCTGGTATCAGTCTCCGCGCCGGCGCGCCGCCTATTGACAACCCCACCCGGGGGCGATACATTTAGGTTCGACGGTCCTCGCGGCACCTTCACAACAGGCGTCGAGCCACCACACGGTCTAGGTCCTCCAGGCATCCTCCTCATCGCCGCAGCGGTTTTCAGTCTCACGTCCCTCGTGGCGGTTTCGTGACGGGGGCGTTCCTTGACAAAGGTGACGCGAGGTTGGTATAACTAGATGTCGTGGTCGGGGGGCCAGCCCTCAGGCTGGTTTGCCGACCGCGCCGATTCTCCAGCACCTTGAAAACTGCATAGTGGCAAGGGGAACGCGACAGAAGTTTCCACGTGATTGGGGACCGGAGGGGGAAACCCCTTCGGGCCTGACAATTCCGATGGAGAGTTTGATCCTGGCTCAGGACGAACGCTGGCGGCGTGCCTCAAACATGCAAGTCGAGCGTGGATACGTCGCCTCGCAAGAGGTGACGTGTTCTAGCGGCGAACGGGTGCGTAACACGTGGGGAACCAACCCTCCAGACGGGGACAACCTCGGGAAACCGGGGCTAATACCGGATGCGTTCGCCGGGTCGCATGGCCCGGCGAGGAAAGGATCGCAAGATCGCTGGAGGACGGCCCCGCGGCCTATCAGCTAGTTGGTGAGGTAACGGCCCACCAAGGCGATGACGGGTAGCTGGCCTGAGAGGGTGGTCAGCCACACTGGAACTGAGACACGGTCCAGACTCCTACGGGAGGCAGCAGTTGGGAATCTTGGGCAATGGGCGCAAGCCTGACCCAGCG
>Ga0209580_10000225_pt1 | contig 35533 bp, 30 predicted proteins | sample Coa_R1_5_FD_187153 | JGI IMG/M metagenome (GOLD analysis project Ga0209580, IMG submission 187153) | Surface soil microbial communities from Centralia Pennsylvania, which are recovering from an underground coalmine fire - Coalmine... | ecosystem: Environmental > Terrestrial > Soil >... | reverse complement strand
ACGCGGCCCCGCGAGCTGCAGACCTTCGTGACGCCCCGCGATCTCGAGCGGCTGACATCGGATCTCGCGGTGGCCTACGCCGACCTCGTCTACAACGGGCACTGGTATTCGCCGATGCGGGAGGCGATGGATGCCCTGGTCGCGAAGGTGCAGGAGCGCGTGACGGGCCTCATCCGCGTCCGGTTGTTCAAGGGCGATTGCCGCGTCGTCGGCCGCACGTCGCCCCACGCCCGATACGATCGGCCGGCCGCCATCACTGGCGGGCCGGACACCGCGGCGCGGCGCGCGAAGGCGCGGCGACGCCAACCCGTTCGTCGAGGTCAGGCATGACGCTCTGGTCCGGTCGATTCGACAGTGCTCCGAACGCCGAGGTCCTCGCCCATGGGTCGTCGCTCGCGGTCGATCGACGGCTGATCGAGGACGACCTGGCTGGCAGTTGTGCCTGGGCCGAGGCGCTCGGACGCGCGGGTGTCCTTGCCCCCACGGACCTCGCGGCCATTCTTGGCGGCCTCGACGCCGTGCGGTCGGCGGTGCGCGCGGATCCGACGCTGCTCGCCACGGCGACCGACGAGGACGTCCATAGCTTCGTCGAGCGCGAACTCATCGCGCGTATCGGGGACGCGGGTCGTCGCCTGCACACCGGACGGTCGAGGAACGAGCAGGTCTCGCTCGATTTCCGTCACTATCTTCGCCGCCGGATTCCCGATCTCCAACGCGCCATCGCCGGACTCGTTGAGGCGTTTGCGAATCAGGCCGCCGAGTCCCGCGACGCCATCATGCCGTCCTACACGCACTTGCGACGGGCGCAGCCGGTTCTCGTGGCGCACTTCTGGCTCTCGCACGCGGCGGCCCTCCGCCGCGACGTCCAGCGCTTCGATGACGTGCGACGCGACTGCGACTGGATGCCGATGGGCTCGGGCGCGATCGCCGGCACGAGCTATGCCGTCGATGTCCACTGGCTCGCCGAACGGCTCGGCTTCTCGCGCGTCGTTCCGAACAGCATCGACACGTCCGGCGACCGCGACTTCGTCGCCGGCTTTCTGTACGCCTGTGCGATGACGATGGTGCACCTCAGCCGGATGGCCGAAGACATCGTGCTGTTCACGTCCGAAGAGTTCGGCTTCTTCGACCTCGACGACACGGTCGCGACCGGTTCGAGCCTGATGCCCCAGAAGAAGAACCCGGATCCGCTCGAACTCGTTCGTGGCAAGTCCGGTCGCGCGATCGGTCTCGTCACGGGCTGGCTCGCGACCATGAAGGGTCTGCCGCTCGGCTACAACAAGGACCTGCAGGAAGACAAGGCGACGGCGTTCGAGGCAGAGGACACGGCACTCGGGTGCCTCGGTGTGACGACGACCGTCATCCGCACGCTGGTCCTTCGCGAGGGCGTGGCGCGGGCCGCGGCGTCGGGGCTGCTCCTCGCCACCGACGTGGCCGACTATCTCGTGCGCCGCGGCGTCCCGTTCCGGGCGGCCCACGAGATCACGGGCCGGATCGTGCGCGATCTCCACGTGACGAACCGCGACTTCTCCTCGTTGTCGGTCACCGACTGGCGCCGCTACAGCGACGAGTTCGGCGACGACGTGACGCAGGCGATTACGCCGGCCGCGGCGGTATTGGCCAAGCGCACACCGCAATCGACGCACCCGGCGGCCGTGGCAGCTGCGCTCGCCGAGACACGGGCCTGGCTTGCTAAGATGCGGGCGTGAACCACCCCATCCTGGGTCTGCACCACGTCACCGCGACGGTCGACGAAGCGCAGCCCGATCTGGCGTTCTTCACCGAGACGCTCGGCCTCCGGCTGGTGAAGAAGACCGTGAACTTCGACAACCGCAACGTCTATCACTTCTACTACGGCACCGAGATTGGCGCGCCCGGTACGATCTGGACGACGTTCCCGTACGGCGGTCATGGCGTACCCGCAGGCCGTCATGGCGCCGGCCAGATTGGCGCGACGTCATTTTCGGTGCCGGACGGGTCGCTGGCCTTCTGGCACGACCGGCTGACGCACCGGGGCGTCCCGGTGATCGGCGGGCGCGGCCGATTCGGCGACGAGGCGATCGCGGTGACGGATCCGTCCGGCCTGGTCATCGAACTCGTCGCGAGCCGCCGCGACACGCGAGCGCCGTGGCTTGGTGGGGGCGTCGACCCTGCGCACGCGATTCGGGGCCTCCACAGCGTCACGCTCGTCGAGTCGGCGCCGGACCCGACCGTCGCGCTCCTGACGACCTCGCTGAACTTCACGGTCGTGGCTGAGATGCCGGACCGGATGCGCTTGGCGGCGAGGCGCGACGAACCCGGCACGCTCATGGAGATCGTCGTCGATCCGCGCGCGCCCGCGGGTCGCAACGGGCTCGGAACCGTGCATCACGTCGCGATGGCCATCGCCGAGGGCGAAGAGCAGCTGCGCCTTCGCGAGGATCTCGTCGGCCGCGGTCTCCACGTCACGGCGGTGCTCGACCGCCAGTATTTTCACTCGATCTATTTCCGCGAACCCGGGGGCGTGTTGTTGGAGGTGGCGACGATGCAACCCGGGTTCCTGGTCGACGAGGACCGCGGAGCGCTCGGCCGCGCGCTCAAGCTGCCGCCCTGGGAGGAACCGAATCGCGCGGAGATCGAACGATCTCTCGTGCCGGTCACCGAGCGGTGACGTCACCGGACCCACACGCGGGGCAGCCGATCCGCTCGACCGGACCGCCGCTGTCGCCGACGGCTGTCGTCGCCATTCTGGTTCATGGACGCAACGCCGGTCCCGAAAACATCCTCGAGCTGGCGGACGAATTCGCTCGACCTGGAGTGACGTATCTCGCGCCGTCCGCGGCCGGGCGCACGTGGTACCCGCTCAGCTTCCTTGCGCCGCGCGCTCGGAACGAGCCGTTCCTCTCGTCCGCCCTGGCGGCGATCGGCCGGTTGGTCGACGAGGTCCTCGCAGAGGGCGTTCCCCCGCGGCGGATCGTGATCGCCGGCTTTTCCCAGGGCGCGTGCCTCGCCAGCGAATTCGTCTATCGGCGGACGGACAGGCTCGGTGCGCTCATCGCCTTCAGCGGAGGTCTCATCGGCCCGCCGGGTACGGCCTGGGACCGGACGGCGTCGTTCGACGACATGCCGGCCTTTTTCGGCTGCAGCGATGTCGACGCGCACGTGCCCCGCGCCAGGGTCGAAGAGAGCGCCGGCGTGTTCTCGACGCTCGGCGCGCGCGTCATTCCTCGTTTCTACCCGGGCATGGGGCACGTGGTCAACGACGACGAGATCGCACACGCACGTGCGATTCTGGATGACATCGGAGGCGGCCGATGAGGCGAGGAACAGGCACGGCGGCGGCGGTCGCCGCCGCGTCGGCAGTGATGGGCGCGGCCCTGTCGGCGGCGGACGGACGTCCCGCCGCACTCACGGCGTCGGAGCAGGCGGTCGTTCGCTTCGTGGACGCGCACGACGCCGACGCTCGCGCGCTGCTCCATCGCGTCGTGGACATCAACAGCGGCACGGAGAACGTGGCCGGCGTTCGGGCGGTCGGCGATATCTTCCGCGCTGAATTCGACGCGCTGGGCTTCCAGACGCGCTGGATCGACGGCGCGGCGTGGCATCGCGCCGGTCATCTGGTGGCCGACCACAGCGGGCCCGGACCGAGGCTGCTCGTCATCGGCCATCTCGACACGGTCTTCGCCCCCGACAGTCCGTTCCAGAAGCTGCAGATGATCGACGCGGACACGGCGCGCGGGCCCGGCGTCATCGACATGAAGGGCGGCGACGTCGTCATTCTCCAGGCCCTCAAAGCCCTGGCATCAGCCGATCTGCTGAAGACGCTCAACGTGGTCGTCGTCATGACCGGCGACGAGGAGGCGCCGGGCCGTCCCCTGTCGGCCGCCCGTGCGGTGCTCGTGGACGCCGCGAAGGGCGCGGCAGCGGCGATCGGGTTCGAGGACGGCGACGGCGATCCGGCGCATGCCATCGTGGCTCGACGAGGCACGATCTCGTGGGTGCTCCGGGTGACGGGCACGCCGGCACACTCCTCGCAGATCTTCAGTCCTGAGATCGGTCCCGGCGCGATCTTCGAGGCGGCGCGGATGCTCACGGCCTTTCGCGAGACGCTCGCCACGGAGCCGCACCTGACGTTCAATCCAGGCGCGATCGTCGGCGGCACGACGGCCGACCTGGATCCAGCCGAAGCGAAGGGATCCGCGTTCGGCAAGACGAACGTCGTCGCCGAGCATGCGGTCGTGATCGGCGATCTGCGCGCGCTGACGACGGCCGGGTTCGAGCATGCGATGTCGGTGATGCGAGGCATTGTCGCTCGGCCGTCGCCGCGGACCTCGGCGTCGCTGACGTTCGATGACGGGTACCCGCCGCTCGCGCCGGCGGCCGGCAACGAACGGCTCCTTGCCGTCTACAGCGCGGCGAGTCTGGACCTCGGTCTGGGTCCGGTGTCGGCCGTGACCCCCGACAAGGCCGGCGCCGCCGACGTATCGTTCGTCGCGGGCGAGGTCCCGATGATCCTCGACGCCGTGGGCCTCAAGGGCCATGACGATCACACACCTGGGGAGACGGCCGATCTCCGGACGCTCACGCTGCAGACCAAGCGCGCGGCCATCCTGCTCACTCGACTCAGCCGGGGCGGCTGAGTATTCTGGTCGTCGCGCCTGGCCAGCCGGCCGCGCTCCGGAAGCCACACCACATCTGACGTGCCCAGGCCACTCGTGATGGCGCTTCGTGGCGTCCCCGACGTCACTTTCGCACGGTGAAGTCGGCCGTGGGTGGAAACGTCGGCGGCTTTCGATGCTTCGTCGCCTGCTCGAACGCGTAAGCGAGCCTGACGAGCGTCGGCTCGCTCCAGGCGCGGCCGAAAAATGAGATGCCGATCGGCAAGCCGAAGGCGTAGCCGCCCGGCACGGTGATGTGCGGATAGCCGGCGACGGCCGCCGCCGTCGAGCTGCCGTTCTCGGCGTAGTCGCCGTTGGCGTGGTCGGTCAGCCACGGCGGGCCGCCGGTCGGCGCGATGAGCGCGTCCAGCGAGTACCGGTCCATCACCGCGTCGATGCCTCGCGTGCGCGCGAGCATCTGATCCTTGGCCAGGGCGGCCAGATATGCCGCGTCGGTCAGCGGACCCTTCGCCTGGGCCCGTTGCATCAGCTCCTGCGCGAAGTACGGCATCTCGCGGTCGTGCATCCGCTCGTTGAACGCGATGATGTCGGCGAGGGTGCGGACGGGCGCCTTCGGTCCCACCCACTCGAGGTACGTGTTGAGGTCGGCCTTGAACTCATAGAGCAGCACGTCGAGTTCCGAGTCCTCGAACGCCCCGAGGGTCGGAATATCGGCCGGGTCGACGACGATGGCGCCCTGGGCCTTCATGTCGGCGACGGCGGCGTCCATTAGCCGATCGGCGAACTGGCTGTAGCCCATCAGTTTCTGTCGGACGACGCCCAGGCGCGCGCCCTTCAGTCCGGCGGCATCGAGCGAAGACGTGTAGTCGCGCCGGCCCTTGGCCGCCGCGTCCTTCGTCGCCGGGTCGGCGGGATCGACGCCCGCGAGGGCGCCGAGCAGCAGCGCCGCGTCGGTCACCGTTCGCGCCATGGGTCCGGCCGTGTCCTGGCTGTGGGCGATCGGGACGATGCCCATGCGGCTGATGAGCCCCAGCGTCGGTTTGATGCCGACCAGCGAGTTGCTGCTCGAGGGCGAAACGATTGATCCATCGGTCTCGGTCCCGACGGCGACCGCGCAGAGATTGGCCGCGGTCGCGGCCGCCGATCCGGAGCTCGACCCCGAGGGATTACGATCGAGCGCATACGGATCCTTCGTCTGACCGCCCCGTCCGCTCCAGCCCGATGATGAGTGTGTGGATCGGAAGTTGGCCCATTCGCTGAGGTTCGTCTTGCCGAGAATCACAGCGCCGGCCGCGCGCAGTTGCGACACGAGAAACGCATCAGCCGGCGGCGTCGCGCCCTCGAGCGCGAGCGATCCTGCGGTCGTCATCATCCGATCCGCCGTCGCGATGTTGTCCTTGATCAGGATCGGGATGCCGTGCAGAGGACCGCGCGGGCCCTTGGTCTTCCGTTCCGCATCGAGCGCGTCGGCGATGACGCGCGCGTCGGGGTTGATTTCGATGACGCTGTGGAGGGCGGGGCCATTCCTGTCGATCGACTCGATGCGCGCGAGGTACTTGTCGACCAGCGAGCGCGACGTCTCGCGTCCCGATTGCATGCGCTGCTGCAGGTCGGCGATGGTCGCTTCTTCCAGGTCGAATGCCGGTGTGTCGCGCGCCGCCGGCGGCTTCTGACAGGCCGTCGCCATCAGGGCGGAGAGGGCGAGCGCAAGAATCGGTCGGCCCGCGGGCCGGCGTCTCGTGGGCACGGGGTCCATCGGGGCCAGATTGTGGCTCAGATTGCCGGCCGCGAAACGGGTTCTTGCGCGCCCGGGCTCGTCGGAGGATCCTGATCCGGCTTCGATGACCAATCGCCAGGGCGCCCAACGCCGGGTTGACCGGATCCAGGCGTTTCGCGACGAGCTCGCGGATCTCGAGCGCGAGCAGGTGTTGACTCTCCCGCCCGATGACCGCGCGCGCGTTCTTGCGCACCACGCCGCGCTCATCGCGGTGCTGTCGCGCGAGTTCGATGTCGACGTCGCCGCCGGTCAACGTCGGCTGTCGATCGGGATGCGCCTCGCTTCGGCGTTTGGTGCGCTCGCGCTCGGCGCGAGCGTGTTCCTGTTCTTCTACCGCTTCTGGGTCGACCTCACCACTGCCGCCCAGGTCGCAATCTTGCTAGTCGCGCCCCTCGTCGGGCTTGTCGGGATGGCGATTGCGGCGAACCGCGAGCGAACCTTGTATGTGACGGGCGTCCTCGGCGTGATGACCGTCGCCACATTCGTGCTCGACTTGAACGCGCTCGGCCAAATCTTCAACCTCATGCCGTCGCCGAATGCCTTTCTGGCCTGGGGCGCGTTCGCGATGGTGCTCGCCTACACATTCAGGCTGCGCTGGCTGCTGGCCATTGGCCTTGCCGGCCTGGCGCTGTGGGTCAGCGCGTCGATGGTCGTGTGGTCCAGTGGCCCCGCGTGGTGGTCAGTCTTCGACCGCTTCGAGACGTTCCTCGTGCCGGGCGTCGCGATCCTTCTCCTGGGGGGCCGGCTTCAAGACGAGGAGTTCGCTCCGACATGGCGGCTGGTCGGCTGGTTCGTCGTGTTCCTCTCGCTGTTCGTCTTGTCGGTGGAGGACCAGTCGCTTCTGCCGTGGCGCCGCGCTACCGTGCAGTTCGTCTATCAGGTCGGCGGCATGGCGGTGACCGCGGCTGCGATTACCGCGGGTGTCCACCGGCAGTGGGGCGAGACCGTGAGTCTCGGCGCCCTGTTCTTTGCGGCGTTCCTGATCACGCGCCTGGCCGACTGGTGGTGGGACTGGATGCCGAGCTATCTGTTCTTCCTCGTCATCGGGCTGCTCGCCGTCGGCCTCATCGCGGTCTTCCGCCAACTTCGCACTCGGATGGAGGCCCGCCCATGACCCGCGGATTGGTGGCGGCCGGCGCGATCGTCGCGCTGGCCAACGGCCTTGCGCTCGCGGCCGCCGCCTACAACCGATCGTCCGTGCTCGAGCGCGTCGAGTTGACCGAGGCGGAGCTTCCGGTCGGGTACGGCTATACCGCCGCCGCGCCGACCGAGCTGCGATTCAACTGGCTCATGGGGGTCGACTTCCGGACGCCGCCGTTCAGCGAGGCGCAACTCCGCGCCGTGGGCTTTGACCTGCCCGCCGCGACCTCGTCAGCGCCCAAGGATGAGATGCCTTTGGCGCGCGAGGTCGTCGTAGCCGTCGACGCCAGCGGCGTGGCGCGGCAGCAGTGGCTCCAGGGTGCGCGCGCGCATGCCACCGGGATGGTCGTCCCTCCAGCCAGCCGGCTCGTGGTGATCGACATGGGACGCGACATGGCCTCTGTTCTCGCCGCGCATCCCGACTCGTCGCATACCCTCGTGCTCCACGGCATGGTGCAGCCGCAGACGTCGATCGGCGCCGACGGCGTGTGGGTCTGGCGCGGCAGCCTGACCACGCTGTTGCCAAACGCCGTTCACGTGCCGCGCGACGCCCGTGTTGTGCTGACCCAACGCCGGCCGCCGGACAACCAGCCTCGCTATGTCGTGACGCTTTGCGTCGGTCGACGCGGTGAGCCCTGGATTGAGAGCGTGCGGCCGCGCTGACCTTCGGCCCCCTCCATGTCAGGTGGTGGCCCGCGCGACTATCCGCCGTGTGATGCGTTCGGAAATCACCATCGCGGCCAACAGGCACGAACCGGCCAGAATGAACGGCGCCCCGGGCAGGCGCCAACGGGCAAGCGATCCAATGAACGCTGCAAACGCGAACGAGAAGATGCTCGGCCCGACGATCCCCGTGATCGACGTGACGCTCGTCAGCGCGCCCTGCAACTTGCCTTGCTCATTCGGGCTGACCAACGTCGTCATCAGGCTCTGGGCTGAGGGCCCATAGAGCCCGAAGAACGACATCACCGGCACGGAGGCCACGAACCAGGCGCCCGTCGGTGCGAGGCCGTACATGACGAAACCAGCCGCGCCAAGCGTCAAGCCCGTGATGATGGCGCGCCGCTCGCCGAATCGATGCACGACCCGGCCGACGAGCGCGCCCTGCACGAGGGCGACCGAGACGCCGACGACGCCCAGGCACAAGCCCACGGCGCGTTCGTCCCAGCCGTAGCGATAGCCCGCGTAGAGCACGAAGACCGTTTGCAGCGACTGCTGCGCCATGAAATACAGGAAATGCACGCTGGCGAATCCGACGAGCCGCGGATGCTTGCGCAACAAACTGAGCGATCCGAGCGGGTTCGCGCGCCGCCAATCGAGGGCGCTGCGCCGATCGGGCGGCAGGGACTCGGGCAGCACGAACAGGCCATACATCGCGTTGGTCAGGCTCAGGCCGGCGGCGAACCAGAACGGCAAGCGGGGCCCATAGTGGCCGAGGACGCCGCCGACGACCGGGCCGAAGATGAAGCCGATGCCGAAAGCCGCGCCGATGAGCCCGTAGGACTTCGCGCGCTTTTCCGGCGGGGTCACGTCGGCGATGTATGCAAATGCCGTCGGGATGCTGGCTGCGGTCATGCCAGAGATCAGTCGGCCGACGAACAGCCAGCCGAGCGACGGCGCGAGCGCCATGAAGATGTAGTCGAGGCCCAGGCCGAAGTTCGAGAGCAGCACGATGCGCCGGCGACCGACGTGATCGGAGACGGCACCGAGCGTGGGCGAGACCAGGAACTGCATGGTCGCCCACACGCTGCCGAAGATGCCGATCATGCGCGCGGCGGCCGCCGTATCGCCGCCTTCGAATTCCTTCACGAGCTGCGGCAACACCGGCGCGATCATGCCGAGGGCCAGGATGTCGAGCGTGATCGTGATGAGGATGAACGCCACGGCGGCGCGGCGGGGGCCGGGCGGAGACGGCGAAGGCATGGGCCGTGCGATCTTATCGTCCATTCACACCTGGCCCCATTTCGCGCTAAGGTCAGCTATGGGGATCTACGATCTCACCGTGACCGCCATCGACGGGTCGACGCGCGCGATGGCGTCGTACCGCGGTCACACGCTCCTCATCGTCAACGTCGCGAGCGCGTGCGGGTACACGCCGCAATATGCCGGCCTCGAGGCGCTCTATCGAAAGTACAAGGACGCCGGCCTGGTCGTGCTCGGGTTCCCGTGCGACCAGTTCGGGCACCAGGAGCCCGGCACGGACGCCGAGATCCAGGGCTTCTGCACGGCGACCTACGACGTCACGTTCCCGATGTTCAGCAAGATCCAGGTGAACGGCGCTGACGCCCACCCGCTCTATCGGCTGCTCAAGTCGCAGAAGAAGGGCGCGCTGGGTCTCGAACTCATCAAGTGGAACTTCACGAAGTTTCTCGTCGGACCCACAGGCACCGTGCTCGCGCGGTACGGGCCAGGGGATACACCTGAAGCGATCGAGAAGGACATCCGTCACCTTCACGAAATGGGGCAATGGGTGAATTCGTGAAGGGGTGAATCGACGTCCTACGAATGGGGCAATGGGTGAGTCCACGCACTAGTGCGAGAGAGTCACCCAGTCGCGGCGATCGTCGGTGACCGGCGCGAGGATCCAGGCGCTGATGAGGATCATCGCCAGCAGGGTGAGGATCGCAATCGCCTGCCCCGTGAGTGGCGCCAGTCCGCTTCGCTCGACCGCCCAGTACATCGTCGCGCTCCAGATGACCGGACCCGAGACCGCGGAGAAACGCCCGACCATGCCGTACAGGCCGTAGAACTCGCCGACCCGATCGGGCGGGGTCAGCCGCAGCATGTACGGCCGGTCGGCGGCCCACGTCCCGCCAAGCGCAATGCCGGCCAGGCAAGAGACGACGTAGAGGAACACGACTGATAAACGGAACGCGCCGACGCTGGCCGCAAGTGTAAACGTCACCACCCAAAGGGCCAGGACGAAGTTCAGCGTGCGCTTGGGGCCGATCCGGTCCACGATCACGCCCCAGACCAGGCCGCCCAGGACCGCGCACGTCACCGCCGCCATGAGCACGAGTCGCGACCGCACCTCGCCCTCTGCCGACGACAGGCCGGTGGCCACGGCGACGTTCACGGTGTACAGGGACATGAACGAAATGACGGTGTTGATCGCGTCGGTATAGAACATGCGCCCGACGAGAAACCGCAGCAGGCCAGGATACCGGTGGCCCGATCGCAGCGTCGCGAGCGTTTCTGCGGTCGATTCGCGGATGACCGACCAGCCGAACACCGGACGCGGCCGCGGATTACCCCGCTCGGGAACGAACAAGAAGCATGGCAGCGCGAAGGCGAAGAACGCGATGGCAATCGCCAGGAAGAGAAGCGGTTTCTGGTCGCCGGGGATGAGGAAGCCGAGGCCGACGGCGATGTACGAGCCAAGATAGCCGACACCGACGCCGACGCCTCCGACGCGGCCGCGGTTGTCCTCGGTGGTGACGTCGGGCAGGAGCGCGTCGTAGAACTGGACACCGGCCTGGTAGGCGGCGTTGGCCACGACGAACAGAATCGCCGAGACCCGATACGGACCGCGGGCCATGAACGCCGTCGCGCCGCCGCAGAGGACGGCGCTCCAGATCAGGAACGGCATTCGGCGGCGGGCCCGATCCGTCATCGCGCCGAGGAGTGGCGACAGCACGAAGATCAGGCTCATCGAGACGGTGGTGACGATGCCGTACGTGCGGTCCGCGCTCGTTGCGCCGACGGCCTCGCGCACGTACAGCGAGAAGTAGAGCGACACGACGCCCATCGAGAAGACCGAATTGGCGACGTCGTAGATGACCCACGACGCGACGGCCCCACGGCCCGGCCGGCGCTCTTCGCGTCCGGCGCCGCGCACTGGGCGTTCGACAGCCATGTGGCGGACTACACTACCACCGGCTCGAGACGTGCGATTGCTCCTCGTTCACCATGCCGACGCGGTCGGACCCGATGTGGATCCCCAACGGCCGCTCTCATCTCGCGGGCACGCGGAGGCCCGAGCCCTCCTCGAGCGATTCCGAGTGGAGCGCGCACGTGTCCCCGGGCTCGACGCGTGGGCGCCGGCGGCGATTTGGCACAGCGGCAAACTGCGCGCGCGGCAGACCGCCGAGGTCTTTCTGTCGCTCAATCCGTTTGCCGAATTCAAGATGGTCCGCGGCCTCCGGCCCGACGATCCGCCGGAACTCATGCTCGGGGTGCTCGCCGGAGAAGCACGCGACCTCGTGCTCGTCGGGCATCTGCCGTTTCTCGCCGCGCTCCGCAGAGGGCTGACGACGATCGACTCGCTGTTTCCGCTTCACGGGCTCGTGCTCGTCGAGCATGGCGCCGATGGTTGGCGGGAACGGCTAGTGCTCGGCAGCGATCTCTAGCCGACAGCCTTCCCGCAACAGATCCCACGCGCGGGCGACGTGGCGTTCTTCGGTCCTTAGATGGCCGATGGCGAGTCGAATCACGTACTCGCCGTTGAGTTTCGTGTGCGACAGAAACACCTCGCCGCTCCTGTTGATGCGTTCGAGGAGGCGCTCGTTGAAGACATCGAGTGCGGCTCGGTCGCCGATCAGGTGCCGCGGCGTGGCGCGGAAGCAGACGACGCTGAAGGGCACGGGTGATACCCGCGCGAAGTCCGGATCGGCGTCGACCCAGTCCGCGAAGCGCTTCGCGAGGTCGCAGTGGTGCCGCAACCGTGCTCGAATGCCCTCGGCGCCAAAGTACCGAAGGACCGCCCACAGCTTCAGGGCGCGAAAGCGCCGCCCGAGCTGTACGCCGGTATCCATGAGGTTCTTGACCGACGAGGGCTCCGACGTCCGCAGGTATTCGGGCACGAGCGAAAAGGCCTGGCGCAGCACGTCCATCCGGCGCGTGAACAGCACGCTCAGGTCGAATGGCGTGAACAGCCACTTGTGCGGGTTGACGACCAACGAATCGGCGCGGTCGAAGCCCGCGCGCATCCACTCGAAGCCCGGCACCATGGCCATCACGCCTGCGTAGGCCGCGTCGACGTGGAGCCAGAGGCCCTGGCGTCCGCAGACCTCCGCCACCGCCGGCACGTCGTCCACGCTCGTGCTCGAGGTCGTGCCGACGGTGGCCACGACCGCGACCGGGAGAAAACCGGCATCGCGGTCGGCGCGGATGGCGCGATCGAGATCGTCGACGCGCATCGCAAAGTGTTCGTCGCCAGCGATGCGCCGCAGCGACTCGTGCCCGAGCCCGAGGGCGATCACTGCCTTGTCGATCGAGGAGTGTGCGTGCTCGGAGGCGTACACCGTCGTGCCAGCGATCGTCGTCCGCCCGGCAAGCCCCTTCGCCCGGACACCGGGCACGGCTTGCTCACGGGCCGCGGCCAGGGCGTGCATCGTGGAAATCGACGCCGTGTCGTAGATCACGCCCTCCCACGTCTCGGGCAGGTGCATCAGCGTGGCGAGCCAACGAAGGGTGACCTCCTCGAGTTCGGTCGCGGCCGGCGACGTACGCCAGAGCATCGCTTGCTGGTTGAGCGCCGCCGAGACGAATTCCATGAGGACGCCCGGCGCCGAGCCGGTGATGGCGAAGTAGGCAAAGAAGCCGGGGTGATTCCAGTGCGTGGCGGCCGGCAGGATGAGGCGATCGAGGTCGGCGATCACACGATCGAACGGCTCGCTGCGTTCGGGCGCTTCGGCGGGCAGCGCGCGCACGAGGTCACCGGGTTTGGCCGTCGACAGCGCCGGGTAGCGCTCGACGTCCTCGAAGTATTTCGCGATCCACTCGACGAGCGCGTGGCCGTGCCGCCGGAACTCGTCCGGCGGCATGTCCCCGAAGGTCATGAGGGATTATTGATCCTGCGGGTCGGGAATCTGCTGGCGGGCGACGGTGACCGCAACGGGCGCGGTGAGGCGCACCGTCATCGGGACGCCGGACGGAATCGTCGCCGCGTTCGAATGGCCGGCGGCCACGGCCGCCGCCCCACCGCCGGCACCGGTTGCCGCGCCGACCGCGGCGCCCTTTTTGCCCCCAATCACGGCGCCGAGAATCGCGCCGACCACGGCCGATGCGCCGACTTTGGACGTCGCCTCGTTGGCCGGCGGATCGCCGGCGCGAAAAAGCGTTTCCGTCTGAATCGAGAACCTCGTGTTGTCGGGCAGATAGAGCGTCGTGAAGCGAACCCCGACTCGCGCCTGATCCGTGAATTTACCGCCGCGTTGGACGAGGGCCACGACGCCTTCGAGCCGAGAGCCCGAGCGAATGGCCACGCGACCATCGACCGTCACGTCGCGCGTCACCCGCGCCGTGACCCGGTCTTCAACCTTGGCGACCTCGCTCGACACCACGCTGTCGAGCGACAGGCCGATAACCGAATCCGTTTTGACGATGACCTCGTCGTAGACCGGCTTCGCATCGACTGGAGGGACGTCGGCTGTCTGCGTGGCCGGATCGGGCGGCGGCGGAGGCGTCGTCACCGCGGCCGGGGGCGCGGCCGGCGGTTGTGGCGATGCCGGATCTGGCGCTGGCGGTGTGACCAGGCGTGGCGGCGCCGCGACCGTTTCCGACGCCTTCGCGACGTGAGACGGCTTCTCGTTCCCCGAGGCCGGTGCCGCCAGGGCGGTTCGGGTGGTGGTCGGAGCCGGCGACTTGACCCGCGGCGGACTGGACGGATTGGTCTGTGGGATTAGCGGGACTGCCGCTTCTGCCGCGGACGGACGCGCCGGCGGATTAGGCGCGCCGGCATCCGCCAGGGCGCGATGGGCCTGGTCCATGCGAACGGCGACGAATCCGCCAGCGGCCGCGGCGCCGATGCACGCCGCGCCAACCACGGCGATGACCAGAATCCTGATAGACATGCCACTAAAACGCAGGAGCAAGGCCCGTACCGGCGGGTATCGGGCCCAATTCCGGCGGTTGATTCACGCTGGTCTAGCGCCGAGGACACTGTGCGTCCCCATGGGGCCACACCGGACGGCCCACCGGGCGCTCGTCACGACGCCGCCAATCGCGCCCCGGAGAGCGCGGCCCCTCGGGACGGCCCGTGTTATAAACGCCGATCGGCGCTGCGGCACCGCGCCCAGGGGGCTCACATGAAGGCACGTCTTGCGATCGGCCGTTGGCCTGTCGTTCTCGCTGTTGTGTTGGTCGTCACCGCCGGCCTCACGGTTCCCCGCGCCTTCGACGCGGCACAGGCGGCCGGGCAGGGCGGGCCGGCGCAACGCCTCGATCAGGACTACACGAATCGGATTCTGGCCAACACGCCGGACAAGCGGATTTTGACCGAGTTCGTAGACCACATGCCGATGTCGGCGGATCCCAACGTGCCCTCGCCACTGAAGTTCTTCGGCTACATTCCGGGCGAGCACAACAAGCTCACGTACCACAAGGACATCGTGCGGTACCTGACGGCCTTACAACAAGCGTCGCCACGGGTGAAGCTGTGGACGATTGGAAGAACCGAGGAAGGCCGCGACATGGTTGCCGTGGCGATCGCGGACGATGCGACGATCAAGAACCTGCAGCACTTCAAGGACATCACCGCGCAGTTGACCGATCCGCGCAAGACGTCCGACGCGGTGGCGAGGCAGCTCATTGCCACGGGCAAGCCGATCTACTACGCGAACGGCAGCATCCACACGCCAGAACCGGGCAGCCCGGAAATGCTGATGGAGCTGGCCTATCGCCTGGCGATCGAAGAGACGCCCTTCATCCAGGAGATTCGCAACAATGTGATCGTCGTCCTCACGCCTGCCTCGGAGGTCGATGGCCGTGAGAAGGTCGTCGACGAGCAGCGGCAGGCGGACGCCCTCGAGCGAGATCCGAACACACCGGTCGGTTGCGTCGGCGGGCAATGCCTCGCGTACTGGGGCCACTACGTGCAGCACGACAACAACCGCGACGGCATCGGCAAGGGCCTGGCGCTCACGAACAACATTCTCAAGACGTTCCTCGACCTGCACCCGACGGTGTTCCACGACCTGCACGAGTCGGTGAATCTCCTCTATGTCTCGACGGGCACCGGGCCGTACAACCCGATCGTCGCACCGCTTCAGGTGACCGAGTGGTGGTGGCTCGCGCAGAACGAGATTATGGAGATGACCAAGCGCGGGGTGCCGGGCGTGTGGACGTACAACTACTACGACGGGTGGGTGCCGAACTACCTCTTCTGGATCGGCGTGACGCACAACTCGATCGGACGGTTCTACGAGACACAGAGCTACTCGTCGGGCGGCGGCGGTCGTGGCGCAGCGCCGGGTGGCCCCGTCGGGACACCGGCGGCCCCGGTCGGCGCCGCCGCTCCAGGTGCCCGTGGCGCGGCGCCCCCAGGAAACGTCGCGGCACCGCAAGCCCCGGGCGGCGGCGGAGCCGGTGCGTGCCAGCCCCCGACGAACTATCCGGCCGTGAACACGAACGAGTGGTACTACCCGGCACCGAACTCGCGCGAATGGTATCGCGTCAATCCTGACCCAGGCTGTGTCGCGTGGAGTGGTCGGGCCAACATCAACATGCAGGAGTCCGCGATTCTCATCACACTCAACACCGTCGCGAAGAACAAGGAGAAGTTCCTCGAGAACTACTACATCAAGAACAAGCAGATGGTTGAGTTGGGCCGATCGCAGGCGCCCTACGCCTACGTCATCCCGTCGCGGCAGCGCCGGCAGGCCGAGGCTGCGGACTTCATGAATCTCATACGCCGCGAAGGCGTGGACGTCAACGTCGCGACCCAGACGTTCCAGGTGGGGGGCGTCGCGGTCGCCCCGGGCGATTACATCGTCCGCATGGACCAGCCGTACCGAGGCGTGGTCGAGACGCTGCTCGGGACCCAGTGGTATCCGGCTGAGAACCCGCGGCCCTACGACGACACCGGCTGGGACATCCCCGTGATGCGGAACGTCAAGACCCTCGCCGTCGACGACAAGTCCATCTTCGACAAGCCAATGACGCTCGCGATGGCCGACTTCAAGGCGCCAGGCACGATCAGCGGCACCGGCTCGACGATCATCATCGACAACACGACCGACAACACCCTCGTGACGTTCGCGTTCCAGAACCGCGCGACGAAGATGCAGATCGCCGAGCAGGCGTTCGACCTCGGCGGGCACCATTTCGCGCCGGGCGCGTTTGTCATCGCGAACGCATCACGACCGGCCATCGAGTCGCAGGTACGCGAGTTGGGCCTGATGGCTTGGGCCACGAACGCGCCGCCCTCGGTGCCGATGCACGATCTCACGGTGCCGCGCATCGGGTACCTGCACTCATGGACGAGCACCCAGGACGAGGGCTGGGTGCGGTTGGCATTCGACAAGCTGAAGGTGCCGTACGAGTACTTTGGCGACAACGTCGTGCGGAAGGGCGGTTTGCGCGCCAAGTACGACGTGCTCATCTATCCGAGCACGAACGTCGACCTCAGCGCGACGGGCGCCCCGACCGGCAAGCCCATTCCGTATAAGAAGACAGACATCACGCCGAACCTGGCGACCTCGCCCGACCAGACCGACGACACGCGTGGGGGTCTCGGTCAGGACGGCCTGCGTGAGCTCGTGAAATTCATGAATGACGGCGGTCTCGTGATTACCGAGGGCGGGACGTCCAGCTTCCTGGCGCAAGCCGGCGTGACCGCCGGGCTCACGATCGATCAGCCGGGCGATCTGTACGCGCCCGGCTCGGTCCTCAAGGCGCTCCTCTCCGACAAGACCAGTCCCGTCGTCTACGGCTACGATCAGAACGCCATCGGCACGATGTTCCGGAACAGTCCGCTCTTCGGCCTCGTCTCGAGTCCGCATCCGCCGACGACCGAATCCGCGCCGCCGACCGGCGGCCGTGGCGGCGGGCCCGTCGGTGGTGGATCGATGCAGCCGATGTCGGCACCCGCTCGATTGACCACGATCGAAGGCAGTGGGGGAGCATTCGAGCCGCCCGCCGGCGGCGGGCGCGGGGGCGCGGGCGGTGGGCGCGGCGGTGGAGGTGGGCGTGGCGGGCGCGGCGGCCCGATGCCGAGCCCGGCCGAGCTCGGAGTCGCCAGCCAGGGTGCGCCACGCGTTATCGTGAGCTACCCGACCAACGTGGACGACTTGCTGCTGTCCGGTGAACTGTCCGGTGGCGACAACCTGTCCGGCCGGCCCGTGGTGGTCGATTCGCCGGTCGGGAAGGGCCACGCCGTGATGTTCGCAAACCGTCCCTTCTGGCGATTCCAGACCCAGGGCAACTTCCCGCTCGCGTTCAACGCGATCCTCAACTGGGACCACCTGGACGCCGGAAAGTAAACACACGTGAAGGTCGTCGTCATCGGCGCGGGCGTCATCGGCGCCGCCATCGCCGATGCGCTTGCCGTCAGGGGCGTTCGTGTCACGGTCATCGACATGCGAGCGCCGGGTCGGGGCGCGACGCAGGCTTCGGCCGGGCTGCTGGCGCCGTTCATCGAGGCCCACGACGAGGGGCCGCTCCTCGACCTCGCCGTTCGGAGCCTCGCTCAGTACGAAGCTTTTGTCGGCGGCCTTCGTGAGCGCTCAGGATGCGCGGTCGAATACGCGCGCACGGGGACCCTCGAAGTCGCGTTTACCGATGACGAATCCCACCGACTGCGCGCAGCCGAGCGCGTGCTGGACGGGCGCGGGGTGCCGTTTGACCGGATCGATGGGTCGAAGATTCGCCACCTCGAGCCGGCTGTCTCGGAGGCCGCGGTCGCCGGCCTCCTGATACCGGCGCACGGGTTCGTAGGCGCCGGATCGCTGATGAAGACCCTGCTGGAGTCGGCACGGATCGCCGGTGCCTCGTTCGAGCAGCCGGTCGAGGCTGTTCGCATCGATCCATCAGCCGATCGCGTGGACGTCGTGGCCGGGAATCGGTCGTACACCGCCGACTGGGTTGTGGTCGCCTCGGGCAGCTGGTCGTCTCGCGTGCGCGTCACCGGCGCGTCAACGCCCGTGGTGCGTCCGATTCGCGGGCAACTGCTGCACCTCAACTGGACCGGCCCGCGGCCGTCGCGGTCTGTCTGGGGCGCGGCTTGTTACACGGTGCCGTGGTCGGACGGGTCGCTCCTGGTCGGAGCCACGGTCGAAGACGTGGGCTTCGACGAACGCTCGACGGTCGCCGGCGTGAGTCAGCTCACGAACGCTGTCCGCCGCCTGCTTCCGGGGTCGGACCAGGCCGCCGTCCACGCGATTCGCGTCGGTCTCCGACCCGCCACGCCTGACGGGCTGCCATGGATTGGGCCGCTTTCCGCAGCCCCCCGCGTCGTGATGGCGACCGGTCACTACCGCAACGGCGTGCTCCTCGCGCCGCTCACCGCCGACCTCGTGGCGCGTCTCATCGTCCTAGGCCAGTCCGACCCGGCGCTTGCTGTGACGTCTCCGGATCGCGGCACCCGCTAGCGTCATACTTAGAGTCATGAAGCTCACAGCGGCGGAGATTGATCAGGCCCTCCAGACGTTGCCCGGTTGGACCCGCGAGGGCGATGCGGTGACGCGTCGGTTCACATTTGCGTCGTTTCGAGACGCCATCGCGTTCGTGACGCGCCTGGCGTTCGAGGCCGAGGCCGCCGATCATCATCCCGACCTGGCGATCAACTACAAGCGCGTGACGGTGACCTGGTCGACGCACGACGAAGGCGGCGTGACGCAAAAAGACGTCGACGGCGCCAAGACGACGAATGGCGTCGCCGGGCTCTTCCCGGCCGGAACGCACGCGTGAGGCTCAAGACGAGCTACAGCGCGCGGGAGGTGGCGGGCCTCACGGGCCTTACGGCGCGCCAGTTGCAGGGTTGGGATGCGGGTCGGATTTTTCTGCCGGCGATCGCGCCGCGGCGGACGGTCTCCGGGGGATTCACCGAGCGACGGTACACGCCGGTCGACGTGCTCGAGCTCGTGGCTCTCGCCGGGCTGCGGCGTCGCGGATTTGCGCCGGCGGCTCTTCGCCAGCTCATGGACGCGCTCCGCGACTACTTCCGACGGCGCCTGGCCGATACGCTAGACGACGCCGGCGATCTCCGGCTCCTGACCGATGGCCGGGGGCTCTTTCTGCGCACGCGCCAGGGACACATTTTCGACCTGCTGGCCGATCCCACACAGCCGCTCGTCACCGGCGACGGTCTGGCGCTCGTGCCGGTCACGGGCCGAGCGCGATCGAAGCGTCAGCGTGCGCAGCGGTCGGCCCTCGCGCGCGCGAGAGCGTCGAAGTCAGCCCACAGCCGTTAGCGTGTCCGGGCCGACGCCTGGAGCCCCGCTCGGTGCGTGCTACGATCGCGGCGGTCCGCCATGAGTATCCGTCCGCGAGTCGTCTCCGCCCTGGCCGCGCTCGTGTCCGCGTCTGTGTTCCTGTCGTCGTGCCACGAGGCGCCGGCGCCCGTTCCGACGGCCGGTGCTCCGGCCGCGCACGCCGCGAGCGCGCCGCCCGGGAGCGCGCCGACGCCGGACGTCGCGTCGGCATCAGCCGCTTCTTCGATCTCATCGGTGCCGTCGAGCCTGCCGACGCCGGAGTCCGTGTGGGGCTTTGCGCCCGGTCAGGACAACAGGCTGGCGACGTATGACCAGTCGGTCGCGTACTTCAAGAAGCTCGCCGCGGCGAGCCGGAACATCCAGCTCTTCGAGGCTGGGAAGACGAGCGAGGGCAGGACCGAGTACTACGCGGTGATTTCCACGACTGAGAACCTCGCGAAGCTCGATCGCTATCGTGAGATAGCCCAGCGCATCGCGCACCCGGAGGGTCTCTCCGACGACGAGGCGCACGCGCTCTCGCGCGAAGGCAAGGTGCTCCTGCACATCGACGGCGGCCTGCACGCGACCGAGAGTGCCGGGCCGCAGCACACGCCGCTCCTCGCCTACGACATCCTGCGGCGCGCGAACGACCCTGACATGCACGCCGAGCTCGAGAACGTCATTCTGCTGCTGTGGCCAACGATCAATCCCGACGGCCAACAGATGGTCGCCGAGTATGCGGCCGCCAATCAGGGCCGCCAGTTCCCGGGCCTCTACCAGGCCTACGTCGGGCACGACAACAATCGCGACGCCTACATGCTGAACATGATCGAGTCGCGGGTGATGGAACACGCCTGGCGGCAGTGGGAGCCCGACATCATCCACGTGCACCACCAGGGCGCGCCGGCGCCCTCGCGCATCTGGTTCCCCCCCTTTGCCGAGCCGATTGCGACCTGGGCGCCGCCGTTGATGTCGCGTGAGGTCAATGCCATCGGCATGGCGATGGCGAGGGGCGAAGACGAGGTGGGCCACGTCGGCTCGAGCCACATGGGACGGCCCTACGACGCATGGTACCCGGGCTACATCGACTACAACCCGATGTTCAAGAACATCGTGGCGTACTGGACCGAAACGGCCGCCAATGGCGGTGGCGGGCCGGGGGGCGGCCGCGCCGGCGCGCCCGGCCACGCCGAGCGTCCGCAGAGTCTCTACTCGAGCCCGTGGACGCCCGGCACGCCGTGGAATCTCCGGACGGCCATCGAGTACATGGAAACCGCGTCGCTGGCGGTGCTCGACTTCTCCGCGAAGTACAAGGAGTCGATCATCTACGACCGCTATCAGTCCGGTCGCGACCAGATCGCCCGCGGCCAGAAGGAAGCGCCGTACGCTTATCTCGTGCCGCAGGATCAGCGCGATCCGGTGGCCGCCGTCGAACTGCTTCGACGGTTGGCCTTCGCCGGCGTGCGTGTGTCGCAGTTGACCGCGTCGGCCACGGTCGACGGCACGAGCTATCCGGCCGGCACGTGGGTCGTGCCGACCAATCAGGAGTTTGCCGCCGTAGCGCGCGAAGTATTGGACGTACAGAAGTACCCGGAAGTCCGTCCGGCGGGTCCGAATGGCCCGCTCGACCAGCCGTATGACGCCGCCGGCTGGACGCTGCCATTGACCATGGCCCTCCAGGTCGTTCCGGCCACGACACCCCTCTCCGCGGACGTCCGCGCCAAGTTGAAGCTCCTCGGGCCGATGCCCGACGTCAAGATCAAGCCCACGCCCTACAACCTGGCGGCAGCCGGCGACGCGGCGCCCTTCGACAGCGTGCCGGGGATCGGGTTCAACTCCAGTCCGAACGCCGCGGCTATCCTCCCGCCGGCGCTGCCGATCGGCGGCTCGGGCCCGACGCTCGCCATCGACGCCGCGCAGAACAACGCGTTTCGCGCGCTCAACCGCGCGTGGAAGGCCGGCCTGACGGTCGAACTGTCGATGAGATCGGGCGGCGGTGCGCGCTACCTCATCACCGGTCTTTCAGACAGCGACCAGCAGCAGCTCGTGACGTCGCTCGCCCTTCGCGCCGAGCGCACGAACGAGACGGGCGCCGTCTTGCCCCCCCCCCGCATTGGGCTCTTCGAGCCCGGTAACGAAAGCATCGACGCAGGCTGGACGCGGTGGCTCTTCGAGCAGTACGGCTTCGACCTCGTCACGCTGCATGCCGCAGATTTTCGGGCGCCGCTTCGGAACCGTGTGGACGTCGTGATTCTCGCGAGCGACGTGAGGCTCCCGACGGCCGGCGGCGGCCGGGCCGGCCGCGGTGGCGGTGCCGGTGCGGCGGGAGCTGGTGGCGCCGTGGGCGGCGATCGATCCACGACGCCGCCGGGTGGTGCGCCGGTCGCGCAGGCCGGCGGCGCCGCCGCCGACGTCGTGACGGCCGACGACCTGAAGGCGTTCGAGGCGTTCGTTCGAGGCGGCGGCACGGTCGTCTGCCTCAACAACGCCAGCTCGGTCGCGATTCAGCAGCTCGCGCTGCCCGTCAAGAACGTGCTCGCGGGCGTGAGCCGGCAGGACTTCTTCACCGGCGGTTCCGTGCTCGAGGTGCAGGTCGATCCGTTGCACCCGGTCATGGCAGGCATGCCGGCGAAGGCCGCAGTCTTTGTCGACGGCAGTCCGGCGTTCGAGACGACCGAGGGATTCAAGGGCGCCGTGCTCGCGCGCTACCAGGACTCCGGGTCGCCGCTGCTCTCGGGTTTCATGCAGGGCGAGAAGTTCCTGAACGGCAAGGCCGCCGCCGTCGACGTCGCGCTCGACCAGGGCCACGTCATCCTGCTCGGCTTCCGCCCGCAGTGGCGCGATCAGACCTTCGGCACGTTCAAGGTGTTGTTCAACGCGGCGCTGTACGCGCACTGACGATGAGGCGAGATCCGGCCGACCGCGCCGGGTCGATTCAGTCTATCGGGAACACGTCGCCCAGGCCGTCAACCGGCCTCGGGATGACGTGGACGCCCACGAGTTCGCCGACCTTGCGGGCGGCGGCGGCGCCGGCATCGGTCGCGGCTTTCACGGAGGCGACGTCGCCTCGGACGATTGCGGTGACGAGACCGGCGTCGACTTTCTGCCAGCCGACGAACGTCACGTCCGCCGTCTTGACCATGGCGTCAGCCGCCTCGATCATGCCGACGAAGCCGCGGGTCTCGATGAGGCCGAGCGCTTCACCCGAAAACGTTTTGGCTGGAGCCATACGGCGGGTGCCACTGTATCAGATCAAGGCAAGAAGGCTGGGAGGCTGGAAGCCGTCCTCCTACGTGCTTTTCCCCCGCGCCGCCACCGGCCATCGCTCTACGACTGCGTCGCCGTCGGCGAGCCACAACTCGTCCGCGAGATTCGTCACGACGCACGCGTGGTTGGGGATGATGCGAACGCGATCGCCGACGCGCAGCGGACAGGTCGGCGGGACGCGGGCCGTGGCGTGCTCTTCGGACAGGCGCTCGAGCTGGATGGTTAGATCCGGCTGCGGCGCACCGGGGAACGGATAGACCAAGCCGAAGCCCGCTTCGGTGCCGAAGCCGCGGACGCCGTCCGCGGCCAGCGTCTTGCTGCCGGCGTCGAAGATGGCGCGATCCGGCGCCGGGCGGCTGACGAGCGTCGAGATGATCGACTGCGCGCAGTCATCAGCGCGCGCCGCGCCGAGGCCGACCTGCGTACGATCGACGAACACGTAGTTCCCGGGCCGCATTTCCGTGACGCCGGGTTGCCGTCCAATGAATCGCGCGGTCGGCGTCGACCCGACGCTGATCTCCGCGACGGGCGTGCTCCCGTCGCGGAGCGCCGAGGCGAGCTGCGCCAGCACGTCCGCCTCGAGTACCGCAATCCGTTCGATCTCGGCGTGCGACTTCGCGAGGTAGCTGTGGCCGGCGTGGCTCAGGAGGCCGAGGAATTCCAGGCTCTTCAGATCCGCAATCCGCCGGATCGTGTCCACGACATCCGGACGAGCAGGATCCACGCCGCACCGGTGAAAGCCGACGTCCACTTTGACCAGGATTCGCAACCGGCGTCGAGCGCCCGTCATCGCGTCCGACCATCCGCGCGCGACCTCGGGGTCGTCGACGATGATCGAGATCGTCGCCTGGTCCATCAAGGCCAGGACGCGCTTCGCGTTTGACGGATGGATCGGATAGGGCAGTCGAATGTCCCCAACGCCTGCCGCGGCAAAGACCTCGGCTTCACCGAGTTTCGCGCAGCAGATACCGACGGCGCCGGTCTGGATCTGGCGCATCGCAATCGCCGGCGACTTGTGGGTTTTGGCGTGCGGGCGCAGGCGAACGCCAGCGGCGCGCGCCCGTGCCTGCATGGCGCTGATATTGCGCTCGAGTCGAGCGCGATCGATGGCCACGAACGGGGTGGGGAGCGAAGACAGCGATGCTGGCATCGAAGATGGACGAGGGCATCATTGACGATTGATGCAGGATTGGCAATTGTCGATTGGGGACTGAAACGCCCGGCAACGGGCGCCGAAGGCGCGACCGCGCCTCCCGGATGTCCTGTCGGCGCGGCGCCCGGCGGCACGATCTCCGAGCGTCCGGGGGCCGGCGCGGCGGCCCAAACTCTCGCGAGACGCCGGCCTAGGCCCTGAGGAAGCCGAGGCGCTGTTTGGCCGTGAACCCGGGAAAGATGCGTGACGTATCGGTGGCGCCCAGGTGACCAGTGACGACTTCGCAGAACACGTCGCGGAAGTCCGTGGTGATCGCGAGGTCGCGATTCTCCCACAACTGGTTCGGCTCGAGGCCGGGCCAGCGTCCGTACACCTTGCCGCCCTTGATCGGTCCGCCCATGAGCAGCATCACGTTGCCGTGGCCGTGGTCGGTGCCGCGGTTGCCGTTCTCTCGCACCGCTCGACCGAACTCCGACATGGTGACGACGACGACGTCCGCCATGCGCTCGCCCATGTCCGTCGCGAACGCGGCGAGGCCCTTGCCGAAGTCGTCGAGGCGCGCCGGCAGTTGTCCCGGCTGCATCTGTTGCACGTGCGTGTCCCAGCCGCCGAGCTCGGTGAACGCGACTTCGAGACCGAGGTCGGACTTGACGAGCTGCGCAATCTGCCGCATCGCGTCACCGAACCCCGACTTGGGGTACTCGGCGCCGTTCGCCGGACTGTAGGCGCTCGGGTTCGCCGTCTTCATCATCTTCACGGCGTCGAACGCCTCGCGACCCGTCGAGTTCAGCATCGCGTCGGCGGCCTGCGAGTACTCGGACTCGAAGGTCGAGGCGACCAGGTCGCTGCCCCGTCCAGCGCGAATGCCGAACTGGTTGAGCTGGCCGATCGCGAGCGCGGGCTCGGTGCCCTGCAGCGATCGCGGCAGCTGCTGGGCCAGCGCGACCGCCCGGAACGGGCTCGCGTTCTGGTGCTCCTTGTCGTGGAGATAGCGGTTGAGCCAGCCGTCGCGCGTGCTCTTGACGCCCGGCGTGCCACTTTCCATGTAGTCCTGGGCGTCGAAGTGCGACCGCGTTTCGTCGGGCGAGCCCGTGGCGTGAACGATCGCGAGATCGCCGCGCTTGAACAGGGGGGCCACGGACGCCATGCGCGGGTTGAATCCGAAGAAACCGTCGAGGTCGATCGCGCCGTCGGCCGCGCCTGGTCTCGGCACGGCGATGGTCGGCCGGCCACTGTAGTACGCCTGTTCACCGAAGGGGACCACGACGTTGAGGCCATCGACCGCGCCGCGCTGGAAGATGGCGACGAGCACCTTCTTGCGAGCCTCGGCTGCGTGAGCCGTGGCGGCGATGAATTTCGGGGCGAAGCCCAGACTCACGAGCGCCAGGCTGCCGTTCTTGAGGAAGATGCGTCGGGTCATCATACGGACTCTCCGTGTCGGACTAGCGCTTCTGGAATTCAGGCGACCCGAGGGTCAGGGCGACGAGCTCCTGCGGCGTCTCGGCCCGGGCGAGCGTCTTCCTCGTGCCATCGGAGACGCGGCCGGCGAGCATCACCTCGATCAACCGATCGCGCGTCGCGTCGCTCGTGTCAGCAGCGAGCGCCGTCAGGTCGACCTGCACGGCGCGCCCGGCGGGCGGCACGGGCCCGATCCCGCGCCCGGCGCCCGGCAAGGGGCGTGGCGGCAGGGCTACCACGCCGCCTCGTCCCGCTGGACCCGGCTGCCCGGGTCCGCTGACGAGCTGGAGCGCGAAGTTCATGCGGTCGAGGAGCGCGCCGGTGTTGACCCAGGCGTCGGCCGTCATGCTGTACCCCGTCGGCGGCTGGCACCCGTAGAGCGGCATGCCCATGTTCTGTCGAAGTTCCGCGATGAGCGGCTGGGCGTTCACGACGGTGCCGCCGGCCATCCGAATCGCAGACACGATGAACTCCAACGGCGTCTTGACCTTCGCGCGGTACGCGTCGGCGGCGAAGAACTCCGGCGACGTCACGATCGTCCTCGTCACCTCACGAAGATCGCCGTGGGTCTCGAGGAACACGGCCGCCGTGCGATCGACGAGCGAGGCCGGCGGGTCATCAGCGACGAACCGCTGTGCCAGCTCGAAGGCGATATGGTGCGCCGTCGACGGGTGGCTCGCGAGGATATCGAGCACCCGCTCGCCTTCGTCCTCGCCGTGCTGGGCGGGAAAGTCCTGACCGAGGACGGTCTTCTCGCCGAAATCGTGCATCTGGGGACGGAAGACGAACTGGCCGCCTTGCGCCGGCCGATCAATGGTCCAGCCGGTGAGGACACGGGCGACTTCCTGCACGTCCTTCTGCGTGTAGCCGCCGTCGACACCGAGCGTGTGCAGCTCCATCAGCTCGCGCGCATAGTTCTCGTTCAGCCCCCGCGGCATGTTGTTCTTCGCCTGCTGCAGTCGCTGCAGGGCCAGCTGCCGTTGGAACGGCGGGAGCCGCGGATCGTTCAGACGGCGCTGCATCTCGGGATCGAGCAGCGGTCCGGCATTGGGCGTCGCACTCTGGAAATTGTCCAGGTAGAACAGCATCGCCGGACTGTGGGCGACGGCGCCCAGCAGATCGCGAAAGCTCCCCAGGACGTGCGGGCGAATGACGTCGCGCTCGTACTCCGTGAGGTACTGGCGGACTTCGCCCTTCTGGATGTAGACGTTGAAGTGATTGAACCAGAAGTCGTCGAGTACTTCCTCGAGCTGCCGATCCGACATCACCGCGCGCAGCACCTTGGCCTGCAACAGCTCGTTCACGACATTTTGCTGGGCGAGCTGCGCCTGACGGAGTTCAGGCGACACGGGCGGCGGTTGCGGCTTCAGCGCGCTCGGATCCGTCACGGACGGGTCGGCCTTCGCCGCGGCCTTGGCGGTCTTCGTCTGCTCCTGCTTGCGCAGCTCCTGCACCGGCAGGAACACCTTCTGGGCGAGGTCCCGAGAACTCATGGAGAGCGTCGTGTAGTCGGCCAGCCTCGCCTCCACGGCCTCGTCGGCGACGCGCTCCGGATGCAGTTGCTGATCGATGTACTTGGCCAGGCCCATTTGCCGGACCCGTGCCACGTCGCCCGGCCGGGGGCCGAATCCGATCCGGTTCAGCACGTGTGCAATGGTCGCGTCGTCGGGCCGGACGGGAATCGCGTTGCCACGCTGCGCGTCAACCGCGGCCGCGCCGAGCACCAGCGCGACGGCGGTCGCAGCAACGCCCAGCAGGCGGCCGGCGGCGCTCGAAGTGTGTGGGCGCATACGATGATTTAGACCATACATCAGCCAAAAGGGCACAGCCTTGCGGCGAGGCGCCAGGGGCGAGTACAAGGCGAAACCGGATGGTTGGTCCAGGAACATGATCGGGGCACCCACATGCCACCCCTCGTGACGGCAGACGCGCGTTTGACCGAGCGGATTCTCGACGGCACCCATGCGATTTGGTCGGAGGGGCTCGATCGGTCCGACTACGCGCGCTGGCAGCGGGCGCAGCTCCACACGGCATGGGGCCGGCGTTACCTCCGCCGCCTGGCGCTGCTCGACGGCGACGATCTGCTGACCAGCGCGAAGCAGTACGACCTCACCGCAAGAATCGGCAGCGACAGGCTGCCGATCCTGGGCATTGGCGCGGTGTTCACGCCGCCGGTGCATCGCGGTCGAGGCCACGCCCGACGCCTGATCGAGGCAATGACGACCGCGGCGAACCAGCGCGGTTGTCGCGCGGCGCTTCTGTTCTCCGAGATCGGGCCGGCCTACTACGAGTCGATGGGCTTCGAAGTCGTGCGGCGGGACGAGATGGCCTTCGACGCGACGGCCAGCCGACCGGGCACGCTCGCCGCGAGGCAGGGGACGGCGCGAGACCTGCCGGCGATGGCCGATCTCAATGCCCGGCGCCCGCCGTCGGGCCTGGCTCTCGAGCGGTCCGCCGGCTTCATCGAGTTTGGCCTGGTCCGCCGCGGCCGGCTCGCAGAACTGTCGACGTCGGGCCGACTCGCGGTGGAGTGGCTCGTCGTTGAAGACAGCGGACGGCTGTCGGCCTATCTCGTCGCCACGCGTCGTCCACGCGGCCTGGTCATTGAAGACTGTGGCGACGTCGACCCCACGGGCGCACAGGTGGCCGAGCTCGTCGCCACCCTCGTGGCGCGTCCCTCGTTTCACCCGCCGATCGTCCACGGCTGGCTGCCCGAGGCGTTCCGCGGGTGGACGCGACCGGCGGCCTGGCGCGCGACGGAGCCCGTGATGATGATCAAGGCGATTGACGGCGCGGCGCCGTTTGCGATCGCGGGTCCGGTAACTTACTGGAATCTGGACGTGTTTTAGTGAGGTGTCCAGGCCACTAGCGTGCGTCCATCTGGCCCTTCTTTTGAAGATCTTCGGCGACGACGCCAGCGGCATGGAAGCCTGGGAGCCCGGTCAATCCCCCGCCGGGGTGCGCGCCCGCGCTGGCGACGTACAGCCCGTCAAGGGGCGTGCGGTACCGCGACCAGCCGAGGAGCGGCCGGGCGACCCAGTACTGGTCGAGCGTGGCCTCGCCATGGAACATGTGGCCGCCGGTGGTGCCCCACTCGGCGGCGATATCCGCGGGCGTGATGACCTCGCGCGCTGTGATCAGCGACTCGAGGCCGGGTGCGTGTGGCGCGAGGGCGGTCATCACCCTGCCGTACAGCGTGATCTTGTGATCGTCCCACGATCCGTCACGAAGGCGCGCGGGGGCGCATTGCGCGTAGATGGACATCACGTGTCCGCCCGCGGGCGTGAGCGACGGATCGAGCACGCTCGGGATGGTCATCTCGAGCCAGGGTTCGTCGGAGATGGCGTCGTACTTGGCGCCGTCGAAGGCGCGCTCGAGGTAATCGAGGTGCGGCGCGACCAGGAGTCGTCCCCGCAACGGGAGCGGATCACCCGCGAAGGCCGGGAAATCAGGCAGGCCCGACAGGGCGAGATTGATCTTGGCGGTCAGCCCGCGCCCGCGGATGTGACGCACACGTTCCCGAAAGGACGGCGGCAGGTCCATGGGATCCACGAGACCGAGGAGCGTCGCGCGCGGATCGATCGCGGACACGACCGCGCGCGCCGTCAGCTCGATGCCGTTGTCGAGCGCGACGCCGGTCGCGCGGCCGTTCTTCGACAGCACCCGTGCCACGCGCGCGCTCGTCCTGATGGTGGCCCCATAAGTTGTGGCGCGTGCGGCGATTGCGCGCGCGATGGCGCGAGGCCCCCCGCGAGCCGTGAGACCGCTGCCCACGGGCATCGGGTCTTCGGCGATCCGCTGGAGGAGCGCCGCGCCCGTCCCGGCCGATCGTGGGCCTCCGAACGTTCCGACGAGCGCGCGCGCTGCGACCGCGGCGCGGACCAAGTCGGATTCGAACCATTCGTCGACGAGGTCCCCGACCGCCATCGGCATCCATCGCGCGAGGCGCGCCCGATCGCGCCGACCCAACGCGCGGGCGCGGCGCCCCGCGCCGAGGAGCCGCCACCAATCACGCATCGAGGCGTCGTCGAGCGGCGGCGGCGGGTGGCGATCGAGGGCGCCCAGGACGGCGCTGATGCGGTGCGTAGTCTGCAGAAACTGGCGCCAGGCGGCGGCGTCGTGAGGCGAGATCCGGTTGATCGAGCCGGCCGTGAGGACCGCGTCGCGGTGGAACGACACGACGTGGCCGTCCGGCCCGAGTGAGGTCAACGCGGGGTCGGGCACGAGGAGGTCGAGGCCGGCCGTGTGGTCGAGGCGCAACGCCCGGATCACATCTCGATGCACCGGGCCGAGGGCATGGCTCAAGGCGGGCACGTGAAAGCCCGGCACGAGCTCAGAGGTGGCCGCCGCTCCCCCAACCTCGGGTCGCCGCTCGAGCACTACCGTTTCCAATTTCTTTCTGGCCAGGCAGGCGGCCGCGACCAGCCCGTTGACGCCGCCGCCGACGACGATCACGTCCATTGCTGATCCCCACGAAATGGGGCCATGGGTGAATGCCATTGCCTCATTTCTTCGTGTCCGCCAGCGCCCGGAGCGCCGCGTTGCGTCCCGGCGCTGCCATGATCCCGCCGCCGGGATGGGTCGCGGAGCCGGCCAGATACAGCCCGCGAATGGGCGTCCGATAGCCCGCCCACCCGGGCGCCGGCCGCAGGAAGAACAACTGCTCGAGTGAGAGCTCGCCCTGAAAGATATTGCCCTCTGACAGCCCGAACTCCCGTTCGATGTCGAGGGGCGTCAGCACCTGGCGGTGCAGGATCCGGTCCTTCAGGTTCGGCGCGTGCTCCGCGATCGTGTCGAGCACGGTGTCGCCAAACGCCTCGCGCACGTCAGGCCACGTGCCGTTCTTGAGATGGTACGGCGCGTATTGCACGAAGCATGACATCACGTGCTGGCCCGGCGGCGCCAGGGAGGGATCGGTCAGGCTCGGGATGACGATGTCGATGTAGGGCCGCCGCGAGTAACGGCCGTACTTCGCATCGTCGAACGCCCGCTCCATGTAGTCCACGCCGGGCGAGATGGAGACGGCGCCGCGCAGATGCGAACCCGCGCCGGGCTTGGCGACGAAGTCCGGCAGCCCCTCGAGCGCCAGGTTCACCTTGGCGGATGACCCCCGGAACTTGTACCGCTTGATGTCGACGACGAATTCGGGCGGCAGCGCCGATTCGTCGAGCATTTTCAGGAACGTCAGCCGCGGGTCGACGCTCGACAGGACCAGCGGCGTTCGGATCTCGTCGCCGCTCTCGAGGGCGACCCCGGTCACCGCGCCGCTCTTCTCAAGGATGCGGCTGACCGGCGCCGACACGCGAATCTCGGCTCCCGCGGCGCGCGCGGCTGACGCGATTGCCTCCGACACGGCACCAGTGCCGCCGCGCGACAGCCCCCACGATCGGAACGCGCCGTCGATCTCGCCCATGTAGTGATGCAACAGCACGTAGGCGGTGCCCGGCGACCGCACACCCTGGAACGTGCCGATGATGCCGGATGCGCTCATCGTGGCCTTGAGCACATCCGTCTCGAACCATTGCTCGAGAAAGTCCACGGCGCTCATGGTGAGGAGCTGCAGTTGATTGGCGCGGTCGGGCGCCCGCAGGGCTCGGAAGCGCTGCGCGAGGCCGCCAAGGGCCCGAAGGTCCGCCAAGCGCATCGAAAACGGGTCGGGCGGCGTCATCGAGAGAATCGCCTTGGCAAAGCGGGCCATCTCGACCATCGCCCGGCCGTACTCGTCGTACACTTCGGCGTCGCGGCGGGAATGCCGGGCGACTTCCCGAAACGTGCGGGCGTGGTCGTTGACGCGCCAGAGATAGTTCCCCCCCAACATCGGCGTGAACGTGCCGTCGAGGGGCAGAATCTCGAGGCCGTGGGCCGCCAGGTCCAGCTCGCGGATGATCTCGGGTCGCAAGAGCGAGACGACGTACGAGCACACGGAGAACTTGAAGCCGGGAAAGATCTCCTCGGTGACCGCGGCGCCGCCGACGACGTGGCGGCGTTCCAGGACGAGCACCGCGCGGCCCGCGCGCGCCAGGTACGCGGCGGCCGTCAGCCCGTTGTGGCCCGCACCGATCACGATCGCGTCGTAGGCCTTGGGCACGCGGACATTCTATGATCGGGGTTCATCATGCCTGGTGGGGCCGCCATGAGCCAAGACGTCTGGACGTCCGTCGATCGGTACATTGCCGAGCAGTTCATCCCGGAGGACGCCGCGCTTGACGAGGCGCTGCGCGAGAGCGCGCGCGCGGGGCTGCCGTCGATTGCCGTTTCCGCGGCTCAGGGGAAGTGGCTGCACCTCCTGGCGCGGGCGGTCGGGGCACGACGCATCCTCGAGATCGGCACGCTCGGCGGCTACAGTGGGATTTGGCTCGCGCGGGCGCTGCCGGCCGGCGGACGCCTCACGACGCTCGAGCTCGACGCCGCGCACGCGGAAGTGGCGCGGAAGAATTTCGTGCGGGCTGGCCTGGGAGACGCGATCGAAATCCGGCTCGGTCCGGCGCTCCAGACGCTGCCGACGCTCCGGGGTCCTTTTGATCTGATCTTCATCGACGCGGACAAGCCCGGGTACACCGATTACTTCGGCTGGGCGGTCCGGCTGGCGCGCCCCGGCGCGCTCATCATCGCGGACAACGTGGTTCGCAACGGCGCCATCGTGGAACCTCGGTCGGCCGACACCGCCGTGCGAGGCATTCAGCGTTTCAACGCCGCCGTCGCGGCCGAACCGCGCGTCACCGCGACCGCCCTTCAGACCGTCGGCATCAAGGGGTACGACGGCTTCGCGGTCATCCTCGTGGAGCCGTCATGACGAAGGACGGTCGTTTCTTCCCGCTTGCCAGGCTCATCAAGTGGCTGGTCATCCTCGCGGCGGCCGTCTCGTTCTGGTGGTTCCTGTCGCATCGGGCCTGACGCGCGCCCGCTATAATCGCGGCCAGTGCCCGTTGGCTCGCCCTTTCACGATCGGACCCTCCCGCTCAGCGAGAGCTTGAGCTACCGTGAGTGGGCAGGCTACTACGCGCCCAGTTCGTACGAACCCCTCCACGAACACGAGTACAACGCGATCCGAAACGGCGCGGCCCTCATCGACGTGTCGCCGCTGTTCAAGTACATCGTGAGCGGCCGCGACGCCGTCAAACTCGTCGACCGCGTCATCACGCGCGATGCGACCATGCTCGACGTCGGCCAGGTCATCTACACCCCCTGGTGCGACGAAGAGGGTCATGTCATCGATGACGGCACCGTGACACGGCTCGCCGCGGATCGTTTTCGATGGACCGCGGCCGATCCGAGCGGGCGCTGGATCGAGCACCAGGCGGACGGGCTCGAGGCGCAGGTCGAGGACGTGTCCGAGTCGGTTGCGGCCCTCGCGCTCCAGGGGCCGACCGCGGCCCGCGTTCTGCGGGCCGTCGCCGACGTGGACCTCGACGCGCTGAAGTACTTCCGCGTGACGTCGACGGCGATCGCCGGCCGGCCCGTCGAGATCTCGAGAACCGGCTACACGGGCGATCTCGGCTACGAGATCTGGATGCCGCGCGGGGACGCGGGCGCGGTGTGGGACGCGCTCATGACCACGGGGCCGGCCTACGGGTTGAGGCCCACCGGCCTCCTGGCGCTCGACATCGCCCGCATCGAGGCCGGGTTGCTGCTCATCGACGTCGACTTCTTCAGCGTGCGGCGGGCGCTGACGTCGTCGCAGGTTTACACGCCGTTCGAGATGGGCCTCGATCGCCTCGTCGATCCCGGGAAGGGGCCGTTCATCGGTCGCGAGGCGCTCAGAGCCGAGCGCGCCCGCGGGCCCAGGCGCCGGATTGTCGGCCTGACCGTTGAGTGGCCCGAGATCGAGCGGTTGTACGACGCGGTCGGATTGCCGCCCGTGCCTCAGGCTACAGCTTCGCGCGTCGCCGTGCCTGTCTTTGCCAACGGCCGGCAAGTCGGCCGGCTGACCTCCTCGACGTGGTCGCCCGTGTTGAAACAGATGATCGGGTTGGCCACCATTGACGCCGCGTCAGCCGTCGTCGGCTCTCGCGTGGAGATCGAGCACACTGTGGACGTCGTGCGTCACCGGGTCGGCGCCAGAATCGTCGCCACGCCCTTCTTCAGGCCCAAGCGCAAGACGGCGACGCCGCCAGCCTGATTCGGCCGCCGCGGCCCGGTTAACGGTTGCCGGCCGGCGGGCGTCTACCTCAACACGTGAGCGACCGATCATTGGCCGTGGCCCTCACACCAGCGCCTGACACCGACGAGCTGGTCTGTCTAGTCGAATCAGCCCAGCAGGGCGACCGGCCGTCGTTCGCTGCGCTCTACAGGCGTTTTACGCGCACGATTCACGGCATCGTGCTCGCCCGCGTGCCTTGGGCCGACGCGGACGACATCGTCCAGGACGTGTTCGTTGTCGCGATGGAACGCTTGCCGACGCTGCACGATCCAGCGGCGTTCGCCGGATGGCTGTCGGCAATCGCGCGCCACCGGGCGGTCGATCATCTTCGGCGTACGCCAAAGTGGACGGAACTGCCGGAGCTGGTGGCGCCGACCGGTGGCGACCGGACCGAAGCGTTGGCGGTGCTGGCGGCGATTCGGAGCCTGCCGCCGGCGTACTCGGAGACGCTGACGCTGCGGTTGGTGGAGGGCATGACGGGGCCGGAGATCGCCGCGACCACCGGGCTGACGCCAGGCTCGGTTCGGGTCAACCTCCACCGCGGCATGAAGCGACTCCGAGAACGGCTGCAAGGGGGACTTCCGTGAGCGGGGACTACCTGTGGGATCGCAGCGGGCCTCGTGATCCGGACGTTGTCCGGTTCGAGCGCATCCTTGCGCCGTTCGGTCAGGCAGACCCGGCGCCACCGCTTCGCGCGGGATCGGCGCATCGGGCGCGCCGGATCTCCCGTGCCTTCGTCGTCGCGACCGTGACCGCGGCGGCGGCGGCGATCGTGCTGGTGGCGGTCGTGTACCGGGGCCCGACAGCCGACGCCGCAGGCTTCCGCGTGACGACGATCGCCGGCGCTCCGACCATCGGGTCGCGGTCGATAGGCGGCAGCGGGCGTTTGCCGTCTGGTCGTTGGATCGAGACGGACGCGAACGCCCGTGCCGCGATTGACATCGCCGATATCGGTCGCGTGGAACTCGATTCCGATTCCCGGCTCGGGTTGGTCAGCAACCGTCCGGGCGACTACCGAATGCACCTCGTGCGCGGCACGATTCAGGCCCGGATCTGGGCGCCGCCCGGACAGTTCTCGGTCGAGACGCCGTCAGCGACGACGGTCGATCTCGGCTGCGCCTATTCGCTCACCGTCGGTGATGACGGCGCCGGGGTCGTGCGCGTGACGTCGGGCTGGGTCGGGTTCGAATGGCAGGGGCGCGAATCGTTCATCCCTGCAGGCGCCGTATGTGTGACCCGTCCCGCGATTGGCCCGGGCACGCCGTACTTCGACGATGTCTCGGACGCGTTTCGGTCGGCGATTGACGTGATCGATGCCGGCAATCCGCGGCGGCCGGGCGGGGTCGTCGAGCGGCGCGCGGCGATCGAGCGCGTGCTCGGCGAGGCGCGCGACAAGGACGTCGTCACGTTGTGGCACCTGCTGAGCCGGCTCGAGCCCGGGGAGCGGGATCGTGTCTTCGACGTGCTCGCTCGGTTCGTGCCGCCGCCCGCGTCGGTGACGCGCGACGGCATTCGTGCCGGCGACCACACGATGCTCGACGCCTGGTGGGACCGGCTGGGCCTCGGCACGACCGACTGGTGGCGGACGTGGAAGCAGCAGTGGCGGGATCGTTCACCGCGATGACAAGACGCGACAGCGGATCACGGCAGACCGAAAGGACGGAGTGCGCACATGATGCGTGCAATCATGCCGGCGACGACCGTCGTTCGACCGTCGACCGGCGCGGCAGCGGGCGTCGGTGTGTTCATCGCGCTTTCGTTCATCCACGGATTCCTGATCCTGGCCGTTCCATCAGCTCCGCTCGTCGCGCTGCTGTTGTGGTGGAATGCCAACACCGTCTCTCATAACTTCATTCACCGCCCCTTCTT
>Ga0209580_10000223_pt1 | contig 35779 bp, 27 predicted proteins | sample Coa_R1_5_FD_187153 | JGI IMG/M metagenome (GOLD analysis project Ga0209580, IMG submission 187153) | Surface soil microbial communities from Centralia Pennsylvania, which are recovering from an underground coalmine fire - Coalmine... | ecosystem: Environmental > Terrestrial > Soil >... | reverse complement strand
ATGGGGTTAGTTTCGCTGCTGGTGACCCAGCGGCGCTTCTCGTGGGTTTCATGAACCGCCGGATGCGGAACCGCACGTCCGGTGGTGTGGGAGGACGGCGGGAGTAATCCCGCCTCCTACCCGATCTTAACATCTCCACAATTGGCGAGCCCCTTACAACGCGTTGCGAAGATGCTCCTCTGCCGAGAGGTGCGCTCCCGCCAGCAGCAGCAGGCCCGAGAGGAACGCCCAGAACATCATGGTCACCGACAATGCAAACGGTCCGTACACTTCCTGAAAATTCAGCCAGGGCAGCGCGAGGATGTACGCGTACTTTAGCGCCTCCGACAGCAGTCCCATGATGATCGCCACCGGCAGCACGGTGCGAGGCGGAACTTTTCCATTCGGAAGCACCCAGTAGATCAGGAAAAAAATAGCGATGCTCGCCGCAATCGCGAATACTTTCATCACCAGAAATCCCACCACCCGCACAAATCCGGTTCCGTATCCATGCAGAATGAATTCCAGGGAAGCAACAGGAACCGCGGTCATTGCAATCGAGAGCAGCGCCAGAGCCCCGCACGCGAACGCCAGCCCGAACGATACCACCTGATTCCCCAGGTACGATCGATTTTTCTCGAATCGCCAGATGCGGTTCAGCGCGACCTCGAGCGGCAGAAACACTCCCGACGACGTAACCAGCAGAATCACCAGCGACAAGGCTTGCACCCGCTGCCGCGAATTGACCATCGAGTTGAGATTGCGGATCACGAAATCCTGCCCGGCAGGCAGATAGTCGCGAAGCAGTTGCACGACGACGTCGTACATAACCCGCGAATGAAAGACGCGCCGGATGAGAGTCATCATCAGCATGACGAAAGGGAAGAACGAGAGGATCGAGTTGGCCGCCACCGAGAATGCGAAGGTGTGAACATCGGTCCGCATGAGGTACTTGATGGTCGAGAGAACCAGCACGCGGGAACTTGGCTGAGGGCGCACCGCAACCCTGACCCCCGCACGTTCGGCGCGTGGGGACATTGTCGGCTTGGGAGGCTGGGCCACGGGGAAAAGCAGATCGTACCAGAATGAACAAGGAATTCTGCCTCTAGGGCAGAACGGAAGTTCTCAGGGTGGTTACCGAGCTATTTCTTAATCTGCGTTAAAGTTATCAGGAAATGACCCACAGTCATATTCCGATTGTTTCCTAATTTTTCTTGCGAAACGTTTCAATACTGCTTATTATCTTGTGCTCAACACCGGTCAGCGGTCCGGTGGTGAGACCAGTGAGTTGGTTGACGTTTGTTAGGTGTGGTGGAAACGCGCCAAATTGTCGGACTCCCGAGTTCCCGCGGTAGCTGCTCACTACTGTCGGGCGCCGAGGAGTCTTTTCTTTTTTGGAAGTAATTCCCTCTGCACGTCGTAGACGCAACCGAAATTCTACCGGCTTCTCCGAGGGGGGCTTCGGTCGAACGAAGCGCGATCCGAGAAACGGAGAATCATTCTTCGCGATTAGTGAAAGGAGTTTTTCCGTGAGAGAGAAAGGAACAGTGAAGTGGTTCAACGGGGCGAAGGGATATGGATTCATCCAGCGCTCTACAGGTGAGGACGTGTTCGTACACTTCTCCGCCATCCAGGAGAACGGATATCGCACCCTGAACGAGGGTGAAACCGTGGAGTTTGACCTGCTCAAGGGCCCCAAGGGCTTTCAAGCGGCAAACGTAGTTCGCGCATAACCTGCGAACCAATTGGAAGCCCTCCCGGAACCCAGCGGGAGGGTTTTTTATTGAGTGTTCGGAACGGAAGCCGGAAGTCCCATGTGCTCGCGAAATGGCTGCCATTGTTCGCTTACGTGCTGATCGTGGGAAAGATCGGCCGCTTTGTGAAAAGACTCTTCGGCTTGCGGATATCTATTAAGTTGAACCAGGCAATCTCCCAGACCTGCCCAGGCATACCCATCTTCAGGGTATTCGCGATTCACCTGAGCAACCTTAATCCGGCAAGCGACAAATAAGTGTAACGACCATGAAGAAGATCTCCGGGATTCAGAGCTGGCTTGAGTGGGGAAAGTCCAATTGTCATCCTGAGCGAGGATTGTTCCTTGCGCGATCAGCGCAAGGAGCAACCGCAGTCGAAGGATCCCTACTCTTCAACGCGATTCGCCAACCCGTGCCCATCTTGAAATCGCGGGTGGCCACGGGTATCTAATGCGAGAAATCTCCCGCACCGGCTAACTTAGAGCCCCGATGCTGCTGGCAGCATTTCTGAATGCTGTGATATCGAGCCTCGGCGATAAGCCTCGCCGCTTGGGGCGCGTCTCCGTGATGCACCCGACAAGGTCGGAATGCATTCGCCTCGGCTTCGCATCCGCATGTTTCGAACGCGATGACGATTCCGTCGCCGTCCTTCCGGAACTTCACGCGGCTGTATTGCATGGCTGGGAAGCGTGTCGCAACGGTTGGGCCATCAACTTTGCTTGCGTTTCGCGGTGAGCGTGCACCCAAAAACGAAGAATTCAACAGCATACTCAGAACCCCGGATTGCGCTGGAAGAAGTTAACCGCATCCTCCTCCGAACGACGAACCCGATCAAGAAGTTTGGAAACCTCGGACGTAACTAAAGTAACGTCAACTCGCCGCACGTCGGATCACACTGCAAATCGAACGAGGATACAAATACGGACGGTGGCCCATTCAAGCCCGATTTTGGCTTGAGTGGGAACTTTCGGGCCTGCCTCCCGGGGCACTAGTCGGGATGGCGACTACTACATAACTTGGATACCCGGCCGCGCCACTTTCCCTTTACGGCTCCCGCCAGCCCGACGAGGCCAGTCCCCATCAGCAGCAGCGACGACGGTTCCGGCGTCGCGTCGTGCGTGGTGAGATAGATCGTCGTCATTTGGCCCCCATACAGGTAAGGCCCGTTCGTCGGGAGCATCACAACGGAGAATGTCAGGTCGGGATAGACCTTCTTACCGTTGACCAGGAGTTGACTCGAATAGTTCAAGGTGAGGTCAAGACGGAGACCGGTGCAAGGAGTGGGCGCGCAGACGTAACCCAGATTGAACATTTGCGGACTGGAGTCCGTGAAGAGAATGTTGCTGCCACCCCATATCACCGGGCCCCAATTGCCGGACGCGTCACGGACGGAGAAGGTGCCGGTCATATTTAAGGGAAAGGGCAACCCATGAGAATCGGTCAGCGGTCCCGGCACGCAGTGCGGATCGCCCGCGCTGCGGCGCAACCGTTTCTGCTACTTCCACACGCGCTACCAGGACGAGCGCATACGCCTGAACGTCGATCGCCGCCGTCGCGGCACGGCTACCTTCTTCCTGCCCGTGCTCGAAGACGCCAACTCCGTCCAAATGTCTCTCATGCAGATCATGCGCCTGCTCCTCACCGGCCAGATCGAACACAAAACTGCCAGCCTCCTTCTTTATGCGTTGCAGACCGCCAGCACGAACCTGCGTCAGACCAACTTCAAACCGTGGGTTCACGAGGTCATCCTCGACCCGCGCGATGCGGCCGAAAGCATCCTCAATCAAACCGACCTCTGGGATGACGAAGATTTCGAAGAAGAAGAAGAGGAAGAAGAAGTCGACGAGGTCGAACAGGAAATCCGCAAGAAAGTCGAAGAAGCCGCCGAGAAGGCCCGCTTCGTTGCCCGTTGGGAAGCGAAGAAAGAAATCGAAGCCCGCGAGCGCGGCCGCAAACGCTACGAGGAGGAAGAGAAGCTAAAGGACTGGGTTCAGCAGAATCCCGGATACAGGCTGGTCCGCCGCGACGGGCGTCTCATCGCCGAACAACAACCTAACGAAGAAACTCCCACCGCGGCCACCGCCGCAGCCATCGCCGCACAGCCGGTCGAGAAAAAGCCTGCCACCAGCGCCGTCCAAGTCCGCGAAAAGATGAATGACATGATTCGCCAGAACCTGCCCGGGCTATCGAAGGTGTACAACGAAGCCATGAAGAAAGAAGCTGAGAGGCAAGCACCGAAAAAGCAACCGCAAAAGGAGACCCTATTTCATCGAGGCCGAAAAGAAAGCCACCTAACCAAACCAAGGTAATGCCGCCTGTGATTTTCATCACCACTGCGGGACGGTTCCTGGAATGGAATGGTGCAAGAGGATCTATGCGCTTGTTCCAGCTTGTGTTGTTTCCGGCTCTGTTGGTCAGCGTGGCGGTCCACGTGTATGCGAAACCGTTTACGCTGTTTCCCAAGGCTGGCCACCTGGCCTCGCCGGATGGGCGCTTCGAGGTGCGCGATGTAGATCTGCGAGAGCCTGCCAGCGAGTTCTCCGGCATCTTTCATTCGCTGGTGTTGGTTGAAACTGCGACTGGGAGATCGCGCAAGCTGTGCGAGTATGTGGGCGTTGCGGCCGTGGCATGGTCGGAGAATGACTCTCTCATGGTCACGCAGTACCTTAGCAAGAAGACGTCGCGGGCGCTGGTGTTCGCGACCACTTCGGCGCAGGAACCGGTCGTGCTTGACGTGCCGACTTTGATCCGGATGGTTCCTGCGGACCTTCGTCCGGCGCTGCGGGAAAACGACCATGCGTTCGTTGAGGCTTCACGGCTGGAGGGCGAGATCTTCTACTTTCAAGTCTGGGGATACGGTCAACATGATCGCAACGGCTTTCACTGGAATTGCGAATACAGCCTTGATGCGGGGAATGTGAACTGCGAAGCGACAAAGTCAGCAGCGCAGACTGCTCGCTAAATTTCTCGTGGGTAGGGATGCTTCGACTCCTAACGAGTTCGCTGCGCGATCTCGTTCTCCGCTCAGCATGACAACACTGCTTGCGGGAAAACGATCGAGTCCCATTTCAGCGCATTTCGAGCGAGACCAGATCTCCGCCGCCGCCGCTGGATTTGTAATTCGCGGTAATCGGGCGATCCCGCCATTCGCAGGAAAAATCGTCGGCGCCGATGAGAAGCAGAGATTTGTAGTCCGCGGTGCGGAGCTTCAGCGTACCTTGCTCGGAGTGGACGGTCAAAATAGCAATGGGCGAATTCGAGCAGTCCACGGCAACGAGGCGCCCTCGCACAAACTTTGTAGTCCGTCGGTCTCCGGGACTTCCTGAAGGCGGTGCATTCTCGCTGGCCTCGCGCTTGGCCGCCTCCTCTTCGAGTACATCGAAGGGCGTTTTCTGAGCCTCGTACTTCGGTTGGTTCGCCCCGGTTGAACTGGCAGCGATACCGTACTTGCGTTGGTTGCCCGCCTGGCTTAACAGTTCTCGCGCTTGCGCCGCGATCTGCGGGTTGGCGCTGGATTTCAGGCGGTCGAGCAGGGAACCGGCCGCTTCCCATTTCTTGCTGGAAACGTAAATCTCGGCGAGATGGAAGACATACTGCTCATCCCGAGGGCTGAGACTCATGGCTGCGCGCTCAGCCTGCATCGCCGCAGTGGTACTTCCGCCGGAGTTGCGCGCCAGCGCCAGAAGATCGTAGGCGTCCGCCATTTCCGGATTCCATTCTAGAACAGCCTTCAGATCGAGCATCATGTTGGCGAGTCCCATCATGTCCGCATGTTTCGCCTGCGCCATGCGGTATTTCCCGACAGATAGGTAATAACGCAGCCACATGTCACGCGGGTTGAGGGAACCGGCATCGCTGATTTCGTTGAAGGCCTCGTCAAACTCGTTGTGTTGGATATGGTCCCAGGCAAGGAAGCGATGGGCCATCGCATTCCCAATCGCGAAACTGGGCAACTGCTCGGCATCTTCTCCAGTCTTTTTGGAAGGTTTGGATTCTGCCTTCTTGTCGGCTTCCGTCTGTGTTGTGGCGAGGTCTTGCAGCGTTTTCAAACCAAACTCGCGGCGCTCGGGAACGCGGAGTTGGACCGCGGCATAGAGGGCTCGCGCATCTGGTTCGGAAAACGGTTTGGACGTGATCGCGGAATCTTCGGGGCCAACGGGAACAGGGAAGCGGTCGGTCTGGCCGGATCGAGCGACGGGCGATGACTGTTGAGGATCGATGCTCGCCTTACGGGCGTCGTCGACCGCAGACTGAAGTCCACTCTGTGCGTGGAAGTAATCCTTCACCGCTTTTTCAAGTTGCGCGGAACTCATGCCGAAAGCTTGCTGGATGGCGTCTTCCACTGGCACGTGCTGGTTCAGGACGAGACCGAAATAAGCACCCGTCTCGGGCAGCTTGTGCTCGTGGATCAGGTAGTGCATCACCATCCAGGATTCGGCGTAATACAGTGTATGCCGCGTGCCTTTGTTGCGGGAGGGCTCATGCTTCACAGTGAACAGGTCGGGCAGGGAGAGCCAGACCTGCGCGGCGAGCGATTCGGTCAGCGACTTTGCAGGATGAGCGTCGCGCTGGTTCCCAACCAGATCTTCGTTGAGCGAGGACTGCAGCTCGGGGTCACCGCCGATCTCGACTTCTTTGTTATCCACCCGGATCGAACTGAAATATTCGGCGAGACCCTCGTCGAACCATCCTTGAGCGGGCGGATAGTTGAAGTTCAGCAGGCGGATGGCGAAATCGTGCGCTACGGCACGCCAGGGGTCTTCTTCAAATACGTTCAGGGCGATGAAGTCCTGATCTTCCCCTAGCAGTAGGAATCCGGGAACGTCGATGGGCTGTCCCTGGTGCAAAGGAGCGAGCCGATAGTACGACTCATCGTTTTTGAAGGCGAGAATGGTGAGAGGACGAGACTCATGGAGACGATCCCTGGTCAGGAGATTGGCGAAGACGGCGCGCATCTGTTCGAAGCGGAGGGCGACCTCGCGGCCTTTCTTCTCGCCGGCGTCGGTGATGACAGTGAAATGCGTCGAGTGAACTTCGAGCCAGGGAGGCTCGGCACCGGAGGTGAAAGGGACACAGAAAATCGCAGCCAGGAGGCTTACGCAGAGCGGGATAGGCAATAATCGAGGCATGGCCGCCGCGCGGAGAGGACTGCTAAAGAAGATGCTACCACGTGCACCGGAAGATGTTGCGAGCTGCCTGGAAATACAAAAGTGCGGAGCACAAGGGGAACGAACCCTGCTTGTATAATTCTTGGTTATTGAAACCGTCCAAGACAAACACAAGCTGCTGTTGATGGTTGCCGTCCGAGTTGCGAATGCAGTTGTCGCCACAATCCGAGAAAGAACTGAACGGGACGGAGCCGCCGCCAAGTGTCATATTGGTTCGGGAACAACTGAGGCGTCTTCTGGCGCACCCATTGTTTACGAACAGCAAGCGCTATCCGGTGCTGCTTGCCTACACGGTCGAGCAAGCGCTGGATGGAAACGCCAGTGAGTTGAAGGAACGGACAATTGGTATTGAAGCGTTTGGGCGCGAACCAAACTACGATGTGAATCTTGATCCGGTGGTTCGCATTACGGCGGCTGAGGTTCGGAAAAGGCTCATTCAGTACTATTACAACTCTGATCACGCGGGGGAGCTGGTGATCGAACTGCCGGTCGGCTCCTATGTTCCGACTTTCCGGGGGCCGTCGACCCCTCCAGCAGTCTTAGCCGCAGAGTCAGTTTCCAGCCAGAAGATTGGAGATGGTGCCGGGCCGGGGGATGTCGAGCGACGGCCTTTCAGTCCTGGTGTTCGCCATTGGGTCTTCATGAGCATCGCTTTGTTTTGCGCTGCTTTAATCGGCTTTGGCATTGGCCATGTCAAGCTTCCCAATCAGGTATCAAGTCTAGAACGCTTTTGGGCGCCCATCACTGGCACTTCCAGCAGGATCACCTATTGCCTCGGTGAGCCCCGGGACTCGCCTGACAATGAGCGACTTCTGGCACCGGGAACACGGCTGTATGGCGGCTTGGATGTTTCGGATGTGATCACTCTTGCGCGCTCGATCGGTCCACTCGTACCGCGACATGGGGCATTCAGGATCGTCGCCGCGTCGAGCACTGAGTTCACGCAATTACGGGAAGGCCCCTTCGTCCTCATCGGAGCGTATGACAACACATGGACGATGCGTGTCACACGGGATCTGCCGTTCGGATTCGAGTATGACGACAAAGGGGTTCGCAGGATCGTTGATCGCAAGAGTGCCCCAAACAGATCGTGGTCCCTCCGGTGGGAGGTTCCCCACACCAAGCTCGCAGAGGATTATGCGATCATCGCCAGGATCCACGACAGAGTCACCGGGCAACCGGTCATGGTCTTGGCAGGCATCCTGGGAGCAGGGACCGAAGCAGCCGGCGAGGTCGTGTCCAATCCCGAGTACTTGGATGCGATGCTCGAAAAGGCCCCGAAGAACTGGGACCAGATGAATCTGGCAGCCGTGATCGAAACGAACGTGATCGAAGGCCATCCCGGTCCTCCAACGGTCATTGCGGTCGCGACCTGGTAGACCCCGCTTACCCAGCGGTACGTATCATACTCCCCTCCGGCGGTCTATCTTTTGCGCCGTATCTGCCTGCAGGCCCTGAAGTTACCGCGGTGCGGACTAGTTGATGCACGATGGAGCTTTTGGAGTGCATCGAAAACCGCTAACTTGCACTTGGAGGCGGGAGAGACAAACTCCGTCCGAGCGCGTAAGGCGAGAGACGCGAAAAAGACAGATTTGGCTCTCCCCCTTATCAGATCCTGAGGAAGTCCTCAGGGAAATTTATGGCGATTGTTAGAAGGAGACTCTATGAAACGCTTTCTAGGACTCGGGCTTTTGTTGGCATTATTTTCCATTCCGCTGCTTGCAGCGAAAGGTTCGCACGTGTTCTTGCTGCCTTCGGAGGTTCGGGTTGGAGATGTTCAGCTTCCAGAAGGACATTGCACCGTGACATGGACCGACACGACCGGCCCGCGGGCGCAGTTGACGATCAAAACCGCAGACAACAAGACGATAACCGTCGCTGCGAACGTGATTGCGGGGAAACAACGTGACATAGGCGTCGAGACGTTCGTCGCAAACGGCGTCACGTACCTGCTGGCATTTCACAGCCCTGAGGGCACATTCATCGTTCAAGACGCTCCCAAAGAACTCAAATGAGACCAATGAAGAATTGGAGCTCGAGTTGGAGGGTCGAGAGTGTCGTCCGTATCGTCGCCTGCCAAATCGGGATTCGATGCGCGATGAAACGTGAGAGTTTGTGACTGTGAGCACAATCGGTCAGATTATTTCCTGATACGGTTCCAGAAGAGGAAGTAGCGGCGGCACGCCTATATAATTTCATGTTCCTGTGTGTAAAAGATCATGCAAAGTCGTTCTCATATTTTGTATTCACTCATCTTCTTGTTGATTTGCATTCCGGTTGCGAGTGCTCTGCCGAGCACTGCATGGAGCGGACATCTCAGTGACAGTGCTGGCAAGGCGGTGAGTGGCGCGGTCGTCAGACTTCATTCACTTGTTGCCGGGCATGAGTACACGACAACCACGAGAGCGGACGGCAGGTTCGGGTTCGCAGATATTCCCTCTGATCGTTACGAACTTTCGGTCAGCACTTCGGACAAGCAATGGAAAGCCGAATCGCCGCTACTCCTTGAGAAGGCGAGTTCGGCCACAGCATCGCTTCAGCTTACGTCGTCCGGTCAGGTGCAGTTTACGACCGAAGTGGCTGCGGGCGGACAGGCTGCGGCGCTGGCCAGCGGCGGCGAACACCTTTCAAGTTCGGAAGTTTCGAACCTGCCTCTCAATGCGCGGGATTTCAGCAAGCTATTGTTACTCGCTGCCGGAACAATGACTGACACGAATGGCGCCGCCAATTTCACTCAGCAGTTTGCGGTGAATGGGCAACGCGGGAGCGCCACCGTGTTCGCCACCGACGGATTCGATACAACAGATCCGGAGATGGGTGGCGCGACGTTCTCGAACTTCAATGTCGACGGTATTCAGGAAGTGCAGGCCGATTCGGGCGTCATGCAGGCTGAGGTCGGGCATGGCGCCGCGAGCTATACCAACGTGGTGACCAAGTCGGGTGTCAATCAAATTCACGGGAGCATGTTCGAATTCCTGCGCAACGCTTCGCTGGACGCTCGCAATTACTTTGACTATAAAGATCCGACTGGCAAGAGGCGCATTCCTCCATTTGTGAGAAATGAGTTCGGATTTACCAATGGTGGCCCGGTTGTGCTGCCGGGAATCTACGATGGGCGCAATCGCACTTTCTACTTCGGCGAATACCAAGGATTCCGGCAGGTGCTGGGAACCACGCAGGTGATTCCGGTGCCGACCGCGGACGAGCGGCAGGGGATCGATACAACGGCCTATCCCAAGACTGCCACGGATCCGGGTGATACGTTATTCGTCAACGTTGATCCCAGGATTGTGCCTGTACTCAACGGGTATCCGTTGCCAAATGAACCGAATGGACCACTGGGTGAGCGAACGTATGCCGCGTCGTCGAAGGTGGTAACCCGCACGGATCAATTGTCGATACGCATCGACCACAAGATCTCGGAGAAGGCATCGCTGGTGACTCGGTTCAGCCTGAATCAGGTGACGGGGCCGCTGACCAATCCTGATCAGACGGCAATCAATCCGGATTTCGGGATACAGTTCTTCGACCATCAGCGTAACGCCGGCGTGCGATATATCAGGATGATTTCTTCGCACATGACGTCGGAGACGTCGTTGAGCTATATCCGTAGCACGCCGTTTTTCCCTGCGGCCAATCACACGCAGCCCGGAATTACTTACGCCGATGGGTTGTACCAACCCTACAATCAGCCGGCCGGATCGATCTTCGGGTCCTACAGCAATCTTTATCAATTCAAACAGGATTTCGCCTGGACCCATCGATCCCATGCGTTTAAGTGGGGGACAGAGATACGGGTCAATCGCGATTCGACGATCTTCGGCGTGAATCCCAACGGCCTGTATGAGTTTGGCGGTGGTAAAGCTTATTCACCTCAATTGATACAGTCGGCGAGCGGAACGCACAACATTCAGCCGGGCGAGCCGCTGCCGGACTCGTTGACGGGGCTGCTCACGGCGACGCCTTATTCCTACAACATCATGGCAGCGGCCAGCATTACACCGGTCGGCGGCAAGTTCAATGAGGCTGGGGTGCGGCGCGAAGCGTACAACTTCTATTTCCAGGATACTTGGAAGGCCACGCAGCACCTCACCGTGAATTATGGATTGCGCTATGAGGTGAATAGCCGCATCCACGACGCGACGAAGCGGACGTCACTTCCTGTGTTCTTAGGAGCAGACGGCAAAACAGTGCCGTACTGGGATCGCACGGCTCATCAACTGGAATTGATCAACCCGCAACCGCCGTACGATCAGGACTGGAATGGCTGGGGTCCGCGGCTCTCGCTCGATTACGGATTGAGCAAGCACACTGTATTACATGCCGGAGCTTCGATTACGACATTGGTTCCGAACTTGTGGCAGGACAATTCGCTGACGGCGGCGATTCCTTACGTGTTTGCGCCTTCGATTTATGCTCAGCCGACGGAGCCGATCAATTTCCAAAACCAGTTTGTTCCACTGAATCTGCCGACTGCCTACAACGTTCAGGGACAGCCTATCTTTGCGACGGGGCGAAGCCAGGACGTCCCGGCGAACACGGTCTTTGATTACGTGCGTTTCCAAAACGACCTGAACGCGCTGGCGCCGGGGAACGTGCAACTGCTCAGCATCTCCGGCATTGCAAAAAACTTTGGCAACGGCTACATCGGAAGCTGGACCGCCGGAGTCGATCACGATTTTCACGATTTCAAGCTCAGCGCCTCGTATGTGGCGACGGCGGGCATTCACCTGCCGAGGTTTTATAGCCCGAACGGTTATGGCGGAGCCTGCGCTGGTTTCGCGCCATTTACACAATTCGATACCGAGTGCCATGCCACTGGCGGGTTCGGGCCTGAAACCATCATGACCGACGCTTCGCACTCGTCTTATCACTCGCTACAGACGAGCCTGACGAAGAACTCCGCTCGCCTCGGCCTTGGATTGCAGGCGAGCTACACCTATTCAAAGTCGCTGGACGACACGAGTTCTGTGCTGGGCGGGCTGCTGGGGACATCGGGAACGGTCCTGCAAACGGGCCCGCAGAATCCCTGGGATCCATCGGCGGAAAAGGGTCCGTCGACATTTGATGTGAAGCATGTGTTTGCCGCCAGCGTGATTGAGTTGCTGCCGCTCGAGAAAGTCGGCTTCCTGCGTCCCTTGGGGCATAGCTTCACCCGAGGCTGGCAGATTTTGAATATTACAACCCTGACAACGGGATCACCATTCACCGTCTATTCGGGGACTCAGCAAACCGGAGCGGGGCTGGGTGGCGGAGACCGTCCGGATCTTGTTTCCATGCCGCATCTTTCGACGAGTCGGGCAGCGAGAGACGATTACTTCGGCTTGGGCAAAGACAACATATCCTTCTTTAATGTTCCTATCAATATTCCGGGCGGAACCGGGCCGCACAGCGGGCGTTTCGGCACTCTTGGGCGGAATACATTCCGCGGGCCCGCATTTCACGATTTTGATTTTGCACTCGTCAAAGACACGCCGTTCGGCCATCGTGGGAACGCCGAACTTGGGACCGTGGAGTTCCGCGCCGAGTTCTTCAACATCTTCAACATCGTGAATTTCGGATTGCCGTCGAACATTGTGAACGGGAGCGGGTTCGGGATCATCAGCAAGACGGCTGGGTCGTCGCGGCAGATACAGTTCTCGCTGAAAATCATCTACTAACGGCTGCGGGAAAACTCGTTTTATATGCGGACAACGTCCCTCAGCGGCTAAAGCCGGACTGATTTTGTGGAACTTAGCGGCGCGGCTTGAAGGCGCGCCCTTTCAAAACGGTTTACAAACTGCATTTTTCCGCACGCAGCTAAGGCGTTGGCCGATCACAGATGCGAGTGACTGTCGGCAACAGTTCCCTATGAGCTACGTCTTTGGACACGAATGCGTCGACCAGTTGGCGAGTTTCCTCCGGGATCTCGCTACTGGAGCACATAACTATGGGAGTCTCCGGTCGGAGGCGCCTTATTTCATAGGCGAACTCTTGCCCACTCATTTCAGGCATCCAATAATCGACGAGGACTGCGTCAAAGCTGTAGAGGGTCGCAAGTCTCAGACCCCTTCGCGCGGACTCTACGGTTACAACAATGTAGCCCGAGCGTTCAAAGAGCCGTCTTTCGTATTCCAAGATCGACGGGCTGTCGTCGATACAAAGAAGCATTTTCTGCGCGCTCCGATACGCTTGACTCACGGAACCTCCCCGTAGCGGGCAGTTCTACCGGTGGGGGAAAAAGTGATTGTTAGTATGAAGCAGGTAGAACTGCCCTTGCTTTTCTGAGACCCACCAAACGTCCCCACACCTTGGGAGTAAGTGTGAGCGCATTAGTAGGACTTTGTCTGTTCAAAAGTGCACATACTCGTGTGGTGCCTCCGGATTGCAAAATTAGCGAAAGGCATCGCCATTGACTTCGCACTTCTCAGATTATTCGTTGGCAGAGCTGTATGTCGTCGTGGCAAAATAGCACAACAACAAAAGAAGCCTGTGTGCTAGCGGAGTTTCCTATGCAATCTCGGCGCCGCGTACCGACACAGCAACCCACCACGAAACAGATCAGGGGTTTCAATCCGAAAGCTTTCTTGACGAGTACTGGCGTCGGCCGGACGATTCTTCACTATGGCCCGAAGCAACCCATTTTTTCCCAAGGAGAGCATGCCAACGCCGTCTTCTACATTCAAGAGGGGAGGGTTAGGCTGAGTGTGATCTCCAAACAGGGCAAGGAAGCGACCATCTCGCTGCTTGGTCCCGGTGATTTCGCTGGCGAAGGATGCCTGGCTTCGGATCATCCGGTTCGCTTGTCAACAGCTACGACGGTGACGGACTGCTCTGTCCTGAAGATTGGGAAGAAAGAAATGGCCCGCGCGCTACACAACGAACACTCCTTGTCCGACGTGTTTGTTGCTTACGTGGTGGAGCGGTACAACCGCACACAGGCCGACTTGGTGGATCAACTGTTTAACTCCAGCGAAAAGCGGCTGGCGCGTGCCCTTCTCATACTGGCCCGTTTCGGAAAAGAAGGCGCGCCCGACACCGTAGTCCCGCAAGTGAGTCAGGAGACGCTGGCTGAAATGGTTGGTACCACCAGGTCCCGCGTTAATTTCTTCATGAATAAATTCAGGAAGCTTGGCTTTATTGACTATAACGGTAGCCTCAAGGTGTACAGTTCACTCCTTAGTGTTGTCCTGCACGAGTAGCTCGAGCTAGTGTAGTGTGTCGGAAATCGCGATCGTTAAATACTGCGCCTTGATCCGCGTGGTCCGTAGTGTCGGGCGAGGAGTTCAAAAGCTTACACCCGGAGAGCACGGAGGATCGCAGGGGAAACCGGCGACTTATAAATGTCGATCTCTCTTGATGGACTACACTAGCACCTCCCTGCACGCGATCGTCCTTCCAACTTAGCGATCCCTATGGACATTGTCCACCCTGTTCAATTGTGGACAGACAAACGCCTCGGGGCTGTTTACCGTCATCTTATTGTCGAGGTTCTAACCCACAGTTTATCCATTTGTTGCTCAACGATCGTGGTGTTGGTGTATGCCGCACGTTGTCCACCTCTAACAGTGAGCTAAGTCAGCCCATAACTATTCAGAGGAGACCCAGCCATGCAATCCCCAATCATCCTGTGCATCGACGACCGGCAAACAGTCTTGGAACTCCGCAAGGCGACTCTGGAATCGCATGGCTATTGCGTCCAGGTCGCCTCGAGTAGCTACGCGGCGATGAAGATCCTGGAAGGAATATCCATGAGTGCGGTGCTGCTGGAATACAAACTAGAAGGCATAGACGCCGAAGCGGTGGCTTGGCACATCAAGCAACGTTTTCCCAAGCTCCCAATCATCCTGCTCTCAGCCTACTCCGAGGTGCCGGAGCGGATCCTGTGGCTCGTGGATGAATACGTGATGAAAAGCGAGATGCCGGAACGGCTGATCGGGATTATGAAAAAGGCGACGCACTCGGACAGTGCGACGCGGCCTGACGAGCGGCAACAGCATAGAGGTGCTGCCTGAAGCGTCAGCATGTTGCTGCGCCCAGGCGGCCACTTCGATCGCTTGGGCGTAGCAACTCTGGTGCGGAGTCTATTCAGGTTCCATCTTTCTGATTAACGAGCAACCGGAACATCCTCGAGATTTCTTTTCCGGGCGTGGGCAGGTTCTAGAGGATAGGGATCCTTCGACTGCGGTTGTTCTTTGCGCTGATTGCGCAGAGAACAATCCTCGCTCAGGATGACAGGGTCTGGGATGACTGGGTCCTCGTACGTCTATTATTGTCAGCTTGCGCGGCGGAGGATCTGGACCTCCAACGGGCGCAAGTTCATGCGAATTACGTGCAGCGGGCCGATACCGATGGAGCCGTCTACTTCCTGCACCGTGGGTGCTCCTTGCGGAATTATGCGGACGGGCTGCGGAGCCTGCGGTCCGGCCTGATTGCTGTACAGGACTTCAAAGGCATCGCCTTCCGCACTCAGCATGATCTCTATGATGACGTCGAGTTGTTGCGCCTGACTGGGATTCGTATTCGCGGCGACGACAACCTCCTGATCGTTGAGAATGCGCGAGAACGCGACGACTCCTTGAGGGAACGTGGAGACTCCGAAGGTTACGCCATCGCCGGAGAACGGTCGGAAATAGAAGCGCCCGTAACGTAACGCTGATTGTTGCGCGCGCACGGCGGTGATCTCCTGAATGTGCTGGTAGAAGTTGCTCTGCTCGTCAAAGCCGGGGCCGCCCCATAGCGCTTCGCGCACGGCAGGGTCGCTGCCGGCGCCATGTAGTCCCTGCTCGGTGCCGTAATAGAGACATGGGATTCCCGGCAGCGAGTACAGGCAGGCGAGTCCGAGAGTCACCTGATCGTCAAACTTCGTAGGGTTCGCGGGATCGACGTAATGGATGCGCTCTTTCACGTCGTGATTGTCGAGGAAGGTGACGAAGTAGCGGGTGGCGTCGCCGTGCGAGCTGAGCACATTCGCTTCGACATTCTTGCGGTTCTGGTACATGCCGACTACGGCAGTGGGCGCGGCGAATCCTTTCACGACCGGCTTGAGAGTGTTGAACAATGGATAGTCGAGCGCAGCGTCAACGCCGACCAGATCGCTCTGGTCGCTGGTGTTTCGTCCGATGAATCTGGCGATGTCTTGTTCAGCGTTGGAATCAAAGACCTCTCCGAACGTGAAAAAATTCTTCTTGCCGATGCTCAAGGCAAATTCGCGCATGGAGTTCCCGAAGAGGCGGGGAAGGTCTCCCTTCAGATACCTGATCGTATCGATACGGAATCCGTCGATATCGAAGCGGGCGATCACATACTGGTAAGCGCGGATCAGGAAGCGCTGCACATCGGGATCGGCCGTCACCAGCTGCTTGAGGACGCTGAAATCGCCGATGGTGTCGTCGCCATTGGCGGCGGGGACGCCTTGCCGCCGGAAGAACTTATTTTGCTGCAGCTCCGAAGGCCACACGACTGCGTCCAGCGATGGGTTGGGAATGGTGGCAACGTCGGGGAAGTCGGGCCTCGCGGCACCGGTTTGGTCGCGCCATTGAACCGGCTGCGGGGAAGCGTGAAAGCTGGACTGCGCTCCCTGGTTGTTGAGGCAGAACTGGTCTGCCGGATCGCATTGGTAGGCGAATGCGTTGCCCGTGTGGTTCAGGACGATATCAAAGATAACGAGCAGGTCTTGCTGGTGGGCTGCATCGACGAGGGCGCGGAGTTCGTTGTCAGCGGCGGCAGGATTGTCGGCGAACCGAGGCTCGGCGCCGATGAAGTTGTGGATGCCATAGCCGTGATACGTGTTGGGATCGAATTGAAAATTCTTGAGCACAGGGCTGAGCCAGATCGCTCCGGCTCCGAGTTGCTTGATGTAAGAAAGCTGTTGTTGCACGCCAGAGAATTTTCCGCCCTGGAACCCGGCGTAGTTAGGGTCGTCGAATGGCTGGTGGATTGGAGGCGTCGAAGCGTTATTGAAGCGATCGAGCATCAGGAAATAAATCCAGCGGTCGCGCCAGTCTTCGGGGGAAGGAAAGGGAGCGGCGGCGGGACTGGGTGGATTGACGGCTTGGTCGAGGATCGCCTGAAAATCTGGGGCAAACAGCGAGGTTGGCACGACGCACCTCCGGCAGGAATTATTGACGAGGGGGAAGTCGGAAGGGGCCCATCGGGATACTAACTCGTTCGGGCGAGATGGCACAGATCTGTGCCAGATGTTCGGAAAGTGGAACAGAGAGGTTTCGCCGAAAGTTGCGATGGGTTGGAAAAAGGGTCGAGCTTTGCTCGACGGACAGCCGAGGAGGCTGTCCCCACAAAAAGCAAGGCTTTCTTACACGAGCTAGTCGCCGCTGGCGTGGGTCTGCGTGGGCACCAGCACCAGACGCGGGCGAGCCGGAACCGGCTCGGTCTGCGACGGATGGCGGAAAGTGCCCAGGATGCCGAACACGGCGATGTAGGCGGCGAGGACGCCGAGGCTGACGGAAGCGATCACGGTGAAGCAGAGGATAACGGGCATCAAGAGCGAAATCACGGTCTCAATCCTTCGGGTTGATGTCTGCTGAAGCTGGCCACTTCGTATTGGTGAGTCTCAACAGCGTTGTTGGTCGGCAGTTGTTGATTGTTAGCAGGGAATTGTCGGCTAACAACTAACGACCAGCGACCGCCTTCACTCTAACTGCGTTGACGCTCCGCGCTGTTGACGACTAAGATACGGAGTAGAGCTGTGCATTCCTACTTTCGGACAATTCTGGCGACCTGTCGACATTACGGAAGGGACATCACCCTGGGCGAATGATGGCCATTACCAAGATCTCTGTCCGGGGCGCCCGGCAGCACAATCTGAAAAACATCAGCGTTGAGATCCCGAGGAACACGCTTACGGTGGTCACCGGGCTGAGCGGGTCGGGGAAGTCCTCGCTGGCCTTTGACACGATTTATGCGGAGGGCCAGCGCCGGTACGTGGAGACCTTGTCGGCTTATGCCCGGCAGTTTCTAGACCAGATGGAACGCCCGGATGTTGATGCAATTGATGGACTTAGCCCATCCATCTCGATCGAGCAGAAGACCACCAGCCGGAGCCCGCGGTCGACGGTTGGGACCATTACCGAAATCTACGACTATCTTCGCCTGCTGTTCGCTTCCATCGGGGTGCCGCATTGCCCCAAGTGCGGACGCGCGATCAGCCGGCAGTCGGCGGACCAGATTGTCCAGAGGGTCATGGCCCTGACGCCAGAAGATCGTGTCATGGTCATGGCTCCCATTGTTCGCGGGCGCAAGGGCGAGTTCAAGAAGGAGATGGAGACGCTGGTCAAGCACGGGTATACGCGAGCGCGAATTGACGGTGAGTTGATCAATCTGGACGACGATGTCGCTATCAATCTCGACAAGCGGAAGAACCATACGATTGAAGTGGTCATTGATCGACTGCTGGTGAAGCCGGGCATCGAGCATCGTCTCGAGATGTCGATCGCCCTTGCCATGAAGTTGGCTGGCGGGCTGGTGCAGGTTGCGGTGGTGGGTGGAGAAGAGCAGCTCTATTCCGAGAAACTCGCTTGCCCGGATTGCGGCATTAACGTGCCGCAGCTGGAGCCTCGGTCGTTCTCGTTCAACAGCATGTATGGTGCTTGTCCGGAATGTCATGGGCTGGGCAGCAAGTACGATTTCGATCCGGCGAAGGTGATCAATGACTGGTCGAAGCCCTTGCTCGACGGAGGCCTTGGCCCGGGATCGGCGTCGCAGAACCTGATTCACCAGCTGCAGGTTGTGGCGTCGGCGTATGGCATCGACCTCAGCACGCCTTTTGAAAAGCTGCCGGAGAAGATTCAGGACTTCCTGCTTAATGGTGAGCAAGGGCGAGGTGGGAAGACTGGCTTCCACGGGATCTTCGGATATCTCAAGCAGAACCTGGAGGAGTCGACTTCGGAAGGGTATCGCGATTGGCTGATGGATCACATGTCGGCGACGGAGTGTCCGGCATGCCATGGGAAGCGGCTGCGACCGGAGAGCCTGGCGGTGAAGGTGAACGGGATGTCGATTGCCGATTTCACGGCGATGCCTGTGACGCGGGCCCTAAAAACAGCGCAAGGCATCAAACTCGCGGGGCGGGAGGCGGCGATCGCCGGGCGCGTCATGTACGAAGTGGTGGAGCGCCTGCAATTCTTGAACGCGGTGGGGCTCGACTACATCTCTCTAGACCGGTCGGCCGCGACATTATCAGGTGGAGAAGGACAGCGGATTCGACTGGCGACGCAGATTGGATCGAAGCTGCGTGGAGTTCTGTACGTGCTGGATGAACCGTCGATCGGGCTGCACCATCGTGACAACGGGCGGCTGCTGACTGCGCTGGAGAGCCTGCGCGATCTTGGCAACACCGTGCTGGTCGTTGAGCATGATGAGGAAACGATCCGCCGTGCGGATTACGTGGTGGATCTTGGTCCGGGGGCGGGGCGGCATGGCGGCGCGCTGGTGGCACATGGTACGCCGGAAGAGATCATGCGCGAGCCGAACTCGCTTACTGGAGCGTACATCTCGGGGAGGACGCAGATCGAGATGCGGCCGGAACGGCGGCAGAAGAACGGTGCGGCGCTCACCATTCTTGGCGCGAAAGAAAACAATCTCAAGAATCTGGATGTGACATTCCCTTTGGGTGTGATGACCGTGGTCACTGGTGTTTCGGGCTCGGGCAAATCGACGCTGGTCAACGACATCCTGTATCGCGCCCTGGCGCGGCAGCTTTACCGATCACGCGAGAAGGCGGGTGAGCATAAGGCAATCTCGGGCGCGGAGAATATCGACAAGGTCATTCGGATCGATCAATCGCCGATCGGGCGGACGCCGCGGTCGAATCCGGCGACGTATACCGGAGTGTTCACGGCGATTCGCGACCTGTACGCGATGTTGCCCGAGTCACGGGAGCGCGGCTACAAAGCTGGACGGTTTTCTTTCAACGTTTCGGGCGGTCGCTGCGAGGCTTGCCAGGGCGAAGGACAGCGGCGTATCGAGATGAATTTTCTGCCCGATGTTTATGTGTTGTGTGAAGTGTGCGGCGGACGGCGCTATAACTCGGAAACGCTGGCCGTCAAATACAACGGGTACTCGATCGCCGACTTGCTGGAAATGCCGGTATCGGATGCGCTGCCGATTCTCGAAAACATTCCGCAGATCAAGCCGAAGCTGCAGACACTGGTCGATGTGGGACTGGGATACATTCATCTGGGACAGTCGGCCGTGACGCTCTCCGGCGGAGAGGCCCAGCGCATCAAGCTCGCGCGCGAGTTGAGCAAGCGGCAGACCGGAAAGACGCTTTACCTGCTCGATGAACCGACTACGGGGCTGCACTTCGATGATGTTAAGAAGCTTCTGGACGTGCTGCATCGTCTAACGGACTTGGGAAATTCGATCATCATTATCGAGCACAATCTGGATGTAATTCGGAACGCTGACTGGATCATCGATTTAGGTCCGGAAGGCGGCGAGGACGGTGGCCGCTTGGTGGCGCAGGGTACGCCAGAACAGGTTGCGCGGGTGAAGAAGTCGTATACGGGACAGGCGCTGGCGGCTTACTTTGGAAGGGCAGTTCCCAGTTCTCAGGTGTCAGTTCTCAGTTAGAGGAGTCCGGATTGGTGTCTCCCGACAATTCGCAATTTGAGCTGCAGCCATCATTGGGCGCAGAGCCGCCGCAGACTGCGTCAAGTCCTGCTCCGCCGTCTCCCTCGCCGGTTGCGCCGGCAGATCCTTCCTTGGCCATCCAGCCAGTGCCAAAGGAGAATCCCGCCTGGAATGGGTGGGACGTGCTGGCGGTCGTTGGCTTAGCGCTAGTGACGATCCTGGTGTCTCAGTTCGCGATCCTGCTGGCCGCTCATTATCTTTTGTATCCCCACGCCAAGCTCGAGGATCTGGCGACGCTCCATCCGATTCTGTTGCTGATCTCGCAGTTCGTAATCGACGCTGCGGTTGTCGCCTATATGGTGCTCCTCGTAGAAGGGAAGTATCACGAATCCTTCTGGCGGGCGATTCGGTGGAACTGGCAGAAATCGATGTGGGCGATGCTGGCGCTCGGGGCGGCAACCTTTATTGGCCTGGAAATGGTGGGCAGTCTTCTGCCCATGCCCAAGAGCACCCCGTTCGACAATCTATTTCAAAATCGCCGGGATGCTTTCCTGCTGGCAATCATTGCAACCACGCTGGGACCCTTGATGGAAGAATTGTTTTTCCGCGGGTTCTTCTATCCGGTGGTGGCCAAACGTTGGGGCGCGGGTTGGGGGATTTTTCTTTCGGCTCTTCCGTTTGCTCTGATGCACATGCAGCAATATGGATACGCGTGGGGCATTCTACTGGTGATTTTCGGAGTGGGAGTGGTGTGCGGAATCGTGCGGGCGGTCACAGGATCGGTGGCAGCCAGCTTTCTGGTGCACGTAGGGTACAACGGCGCCCAGATGTTGATTGCGATATTTCTCACGCGTGGCTTTACGCGTATGCCGAAGGGTGTATTGGAGTACTTCTGGGGCTGCTGAGAAACTCGCCTTGATCGGCGAAAGCATCCCTCGGCGGCTAAAGCCGCAATGATTTTGAGGCAGACATGGCGGATTGAAGAGTGTGCGTTAGAACGAGTGTCGTCCCTACGGGACTCGCGCATTTGTTCCGCTTCACCCGGCACTTCCGTGCCGGGCTTTCATATCCCGCCGCTACGCGGCTGGAGTCTTGGTGGTGCTTGCTCCAGCGCTCGCGATCAATGGCAGTTCTCACGCAGTGTCTTGAAGCCCGCGCCCTTTCAAGACGGATCCTCCATCAAAACAGATCCTCCATCAAAACGGATCCCACCAAAAAAAGAGATCCCATCAAGACGGATCCTAAACAAAAATGGATCCTAAACAAAAACAGATTCGAAAACAAAACGGATTCACAACAAAACGGATCCACAACACGTATTTTTCCACAAGCTGCGATTGCAACGACACCGACCTGTGTTCACTTGCCTACTCAAATAGAGTTTTCGAGTATAGTAAGCGGAAACCTCCGCGTGGGGCGGAGAACCGACGTTTGATCCATCCTGGAAGGATATGCAGTCTGACCCGAAGATTGTGGCTGAAACACTACTGTCTGCTTCGATCCTGGAAGCGATTCCCGATGCGGTGGTTGCCGTAAACCAGCAGGGCGTCATCATTCAAGTCAATTCCCAGACAGAATCGCTATTCGGATATACACGAGACGAGTTGATCGGCCAGAGTGTCGAGATGCTGGTGCCGGAGCGGCAGCGTCCGCAACACCATTTGCATCGCGAGAGTTTCTATTCACGACCGAAGATTCGCCGGATGGGGTCTGGTCTGGATCTATACGGTCGGCGCCAGGATGGGTCTGAATTCCCAGTAGAGATCAGTCTCAGTCCGGTAGCGACGGGGAACGGCGCGATAGTCCTGAGCGTCATCCGCGACATCAGTGATCGAATACGAATCGAGGAGGAATTGCGGCGGGCGAACGAGGAACTGGAGCGAAGGAAGACTCGCGAGCTGCGCGATTCCGAGAACCGTCTGGCGCTGATTGTGGATTCGTCGCAGGATGCCATTATCGGCAAGAATCTCGACGGTGTTATTACGCAATGGAACAAAGGCGCAGAGCAGATTTACGGCTACACGGCTGCGGAGGTTATCGGCAGAAATGTTTCGATACTTTGTCCGTCCGATCGGCCGGATGAAATCCCCGGGATTCTTGAGAAGATCCGCCAGGGCCAGCAGGTCGAATACTTCGAGTCGGTGCGAATGACCAAGGATGGCCGGCGATTGCATATGTCGATCTCGGTTTCTCCGATTTACGACGCGGAGGGGCGAGTTGTCGGGGCGTCGGCGATCGGGCGCAATATCACGGCGCAGAAGAAGATTGAAGATCAGTTGCGCCAGTCGCAGAAGCTGGAGGCCGTTGGACGGCTGGCGGGCGGCGTCGCCCATGATTTCAATAATCTGCTCGGGATCGTTACCGCATGCACGGAATTATTGCGTAGACGCGTGGACATCGAAAGCTTGGAGTACATCGACAACATTCGCGAGGCGGCAAACCGGGGAGCAGCGCTGACCCGCCAGTTGCTGGCTTTCAGTCGACGCCAGCCGGTGCAAACAGAGATTCTGGACTTGAACGAACGGCTGAAGGAAGCCGGCAAACTGTTAAAGCCGCTGATGGGAGACGATGTAGAAATCGTGCTTCCATCGCGCCTAACGCCGGCGATTGTTGAGTCAGATCCGGGACAACTCGATCAGATCGTGCTCAATCTTGCCGTGAACTCGCGCGATGCGATGCCACGCGGGGGGAAGCTTATTATTGAAACTGGAGTACACGACCTCGACGAAGCCTTCGCGCGCGAGCACTCGATGACTCCAGGGCGTTATGTGATGCTGGCCGTCAGTGACAACGGCATCGGCATGGACGACGCCACACGATCCCGCATTTTCGAGCCGTTCTTCACTACGAAAGAGAGCGGCAAGGGAAGTGGGCTGGGACTGGCGACGGTTTATGGCATCGTCAAGCAATGCGGCGGGCACATATGGGTCTACAGCGAGGTTTCCCATGGCACGACGTTCAAGATTTACTTGCCGAGCGCGGAACACAAATTAGGGTTAAGCACCGAGCCACAAGCCGAACCCTTGCCCGTCAGGCGTGAGGGAGCGACTCTCCTACTGGCGGAAGATGATCCGATCATGAGCAAGCTGACCCGGAAGATGCTCGAAGAGCACGGTTATAAAGTGCTGGAAGCGATTGATGGTGAGGCCGCGCTGAAAGTGATTTCCCAGAATTCGACATGTGTCGATCTGATCCTGACCGATGTTGTGATGAAAGGGATGAACGGAGCGGAACTGGTGCTTCGCTTATTGGACTCTCACCCGGAAATGAAAGTCGTCTATATGTCGGGTTACACCGGGGAACTCGCGGCGCACCACGGATTGCAGAGCGGCATTCGTCTGCTGGAGAAGCCGTTCACAAGGGCGGCGCTGTTGAAGATTATTGATGAGGCGTTGGGTTAGTGTGGCGCGGGCAGGACTGCCCGCGATGGTCTGGGCGAGAGCAGGAATAGGGAGATTGTTAAACGTTCTCTCTGAGGCTGCGAAGAGTTATCGATAGGGCCCGGCTTTGTACTTCGTGGTTAGAGTTCGCGGGCAGGAGTGCCCGCGCCACACAAGCCACTCTTACAAGCCACTTCTATTTGATCGTTACGGTTAGCAACTGGGCTCCGCTGACTACGTAGTCGAGCGAGGGGGTTGCCGTTTCGTCGACGTTCGATTCGCCGCTGACGATCATCTCCTGATTGCCGCGCATGCCGTCCATTATGTTCATCACCGAGATCGGCAGCGTGGGCATGACTTTGTCCGCCACGCGTGCTTCCGGATCAGCTTCCAGCAGCGAGACGTAGAGGCGGTTGTTGGCGTGCTCTTTGTTCAGCAAGGCAATCGTCGAAGCCAGGTCCAGCTTGCGGCCGAATGCCGGGTTCGTGCGGTTCACGCGATCAAGGGTTTCGCCGTCGCTCACGAGAATGCGCAGATTCCCTTTGCTGGCCGAGGTCGGAATCTTCACCGGAATCTGGCGGACAACGCGCTCGCCGCGATACGGAGCCAGCACAGTTTCCACGATAATCTGATCTCCGGGACGCGCCTCGGTCACGTCGGTGCGGGCGCTCTCCAAACGCGCCCAGCGGCGTTCACGCACGAGATCGAAATCGAGCTTCACGCTGTTCACTGCGGGAGCGCTGTACGGGTTGTCGTAGATTCGTCCGAAACGCTCTCCCAGGGATAGGGCGGCCGCCATGGCTGCGGGTTGGCCGTTTTCGCCGGGGGTGAACATGTTCCGCAAACCGACTTCAGGAAAGCCTTTCACGTTGATGCTGGCGTTCAACCGGTACGTAGTCTCTTCGCCGTATTCGTTCACGCCATGCAGGGCGTTGAACACGGTTGCCATAATCGCCACCGGGCTGAGGCGCGGGTTGTTGAGTACTTCGTAATGGAATTCTTTCGCGCTCCCGCCGCCGTGAATGGTCAGCGTCACCGGAATCATTTCGGGCTGCTTGCCAAGAACGCCGAGAATCCCGGTGTGACGGTCCTGCACGAAAACTCCGGCGCGTTCGGTGGTGTTGACGATCTTGAAGGCGTTCAAGGGCGAGGGCAGAGTGGCCAACACCTGCGCCTTATTCATCGGCAGATCGACGGAGCCGAATTGTAGCAGCGGATGTCCGCAGGCCAGCAGGCGCTGAGGATCGATGTAAGTAACCGTGCAGGTGGCGGCGATATCCATGTCTCCACGCACCAGCACCGCGCTGACGGCGGAACCGGCCTCGAGTGGCTCGGGCTGTTTCTCTTCACTGACGGAACCAGCGCCCATGACCGGCACGATTCCGGCCGAAGCAAATTGCGGTGCGAATTGCCGGACCGCTTCTTCGGAGAATCCGCTGAACACCAGCGGAGTCTCGATCGGCGTCAGGTAGTTGGCGAGGTTTTGCACGGAGCCCGAAAAGGAAGTTGCGTCTCCCGGCGCGGCAGTCTTTCCCGCAGTTGTAACAACCGGTTTTACTGCTGAAGCTTCTTCCGCCGGAGATTTATCCAGCGCATTGATCTCGAGCATGTCCGCGATCGGGGTGACGCCGGCGATCGGCTCTTTCGAGAATTCGCCGATGCGAAATGCGAGCGCGCCCGCCAGTTTGCCATCAATGTAAACCGGGCTACCGCTCATGCCGGCGACGACACCGGTGTACTCCACCTTCGATCCATGCAAGCGGATCAGGATGATGTTACCCCTGGGGCCGTTCACGTTGCGCAGAACTCCCAGGACTTCGAAGTCCATTGGTTCCGGCTTCACGCCCTGAAAAACCGTGTAAGCCACTCCTTGCATTCCGGCATGGATCTGATCCACGGGAATGGTGGGCTGAGCGGTTTGAGCGGTCAGGATTGTGGGTAGGGAAAGGCCAAGCGCGAAAAGCGTGAAAACGAACTTCCTCATTTTGAAGCCCCGACGAGGACCCGTGATTGGGCCCGATAAGTCTTAGATCCAGACCAACTGTGACACGTTGCACCGACTGGGGGACTGTCTGGGACCGGGCAAAAACATCCCAATTGCGAATCTGTGCGTCTATACTAGCATAGGGGCGACGGTGGGTTCACCATGTTTAATTATCGTAAATTGAAGATTTCTGAGTGTTTTAACACCTTTGGGTTATGGGCTTTGTTTGGCTGTCTGGCCCTTACAGTTGGGAGTGTCCCAGCGCTGTCGCAAAGCCAGTCGCCCGCGGCCCAGACGCCTTCCCAGACACCGGATAACGGCAAACCCAAACAAGATGCCCCTGCCGAAGCCGGTGGGCCAACCGACAGCATGGGACCCTATGCGATCCCGAAGAGGAAGATAGAAGATGCACCGCCTCCGCCTCCCCCGATGACCCCGAAGAAGGTCGAAGACCTTCCGGACTACTCTCTCAAGGTGAACGTTCCGCTGGTGAACGTTGACGTACTGGTAACCACCAAGGACGGCGGGCAATTCATCCCCGGGCTGAAGAAAGAGAACTTCCGGGTCATGGAAGATGGGGTTCAGCAGCAGATCAAGAATTTCACGGTCTCGCAGGCGCCGATTACGGCCGTGCTGCTGGTGGAGTTCGCGTCAACGAACTACATCTTTATGACGCAGGCGCTGCAGGCTTCCTATGCATTTGCGAATACCCTGAAGAAGGATGATTGGGTGGCGGTAGCCTATTACGACATGCAGCCGCACATCCTGGTGGACTTCACACAAGACAAGAAGGCGGTCTACGGAGCGCTGAATCAATTACGTATTCCGGGATTTGCGGAGACTAACCTGTTCGATGCCCTCTATGACACGCTGGACCGGCTCGACCGCGTGGAAGGGAAGAAGTACGTCGTTCTGGTAACGACCGGGATCGACACGTTCAGCAAACTCACGCTCGACAAGATCATGAAGAAGATCAAGGACACGAAGGACGTGACGATCTTCCCCATCAGCGTGGGATTCATCGTGCGCGAGTGGTGCGAAGTGCATCCCGGATATTGCCGCAACGCCCACGGCATGGGCATACCCGTGGGTAACATGGATTACCTGCAAGGCGACAACGAAATGCGAACGTTCGCGGCCATGACCGGAGGGCGGGCCTACTTCCCGCGCTTTGAAGGCGAGCTGCCGGAATTGTTCGGTGACATCTCGAACGACATCCGCAACCAGTACACGATTTCGTATTCGCCAACGAATACGAAGTTGGACGGAACCTACCGCAAGGTGAAGGTTGAAGTGGTCGCGCCTGATGGCGGTCAGTTGAAGGTCAAGGACCAGAAGGGCAAGGATCACAAGCTCGACGTGGTGGCCCGCGAAGGATATACCGCGAAGCACACGGTGGAATAGAACACGATATTGTGAGTGGGAAATACAGAATTGTCGGCGCGGCCGGTCAGGTAGTGATTCCGGCAGAAATCCGGGTAAGCTGCGCGTCAAAGCGGGTACTCGTGTCGCCTTTGTAATAGAAGGCGAGGGCGTGTATATCCAGCCGATCACCGACGAATTCATCGAAAGTATGAAAGGAATCGCCCTCGACTCTCGGCTGCCCTCGGAGGTACTACGCGAAAATTGATCCTGGCACTACTGAACACTTCAATGCACATGGAACAAGCGGTCGAGCAGAAAAAACAGCGCGGCGCCGACGAAGACGAGCAATGCCATTTTCATAGCCGGCTCCTTGTTCACTTCCGGAACCAGATCCGAAGCGGCGACGTAGATTGTCACACCCGCTGCCAGCGGTAGTCCCGCACCGACGTGGTGGCGGAAGATCGCCATCGTCAGCACACCAGCCAAAGTCGATCCTCCCAAAACCACCGAGGCGCCCCAGGCAGTCCCGCGGCTGCGGCCGCTGGCCAGCATGACGGAACTTACGGTAAATCCCTCGGGGATTTTGTGCAGGAAGATGGCGAGGAAAATCAGCCAGCCGAGCACGTTCGAAACCAGAAATCCGGACGCGATCGCGATGCCGTCGAAGAACGTATGGATGATAAGCCCCAGCAGGACCGAGTAGCTTTTGTGGGAGTGAACGAACTCGTCGTGATGTGTCTCTTCACCGAAGTGAAAGTGCGGTGTAACCGTATGCTCGAAGAAGTGAATGATCAGGTAGCCAAGCAGAACAAGTAAGGCAGCCCCTCTTCCGCGCAGTTCGAGACTCTCGGGAATCATCTCCACCAGCGCGGTGGCGAGCATGAATCCCGCACCCAAGGCGACGAAGTAGCGAAGATAACGCCGCTCCCAATGCCGCTGCACAATGATCGCTCCGCCGAAAACGTTGGCGGCAGCGGCAGTGAGACCTAGCAGGATGCTGGTGAGGATAGGGTTCATTCGCGGGCAGCGCGATGATATCAGTTCTCAGACGGGATGCTAGTTAGTACGCCTGAGGTGCTGGTTTATTAAAGGTCGACTTTGCGAGTTTGTCGCTGCTTGCGTTGATTAATGGGCGGTTTGCTTCTGCTGAGACCTGGTCTCATAAATCGGATCGCTGGACCTAACGCGCCTCCCTCAGGGGCTGAAGCCCGCGTCTTTTATGGCCTTTTACGGCGCGGCTGAAAAGCCGCGCCCCTTTCAAAACAATTTGTGAGAAACGTTCTGAGAACTGGCAACTGAGAACTGAGAACTTGATACTCATCCCGAATGGCGAATGTGCATCACATCGCCGTCCTGCACGATGTAATCCTTGCCCTCAAGGCGCAACGTTCCCTTGGCGCGGGCATTCGCTTCTGAGCCGGCTTCCAGAAGCTGATCCCAGCGGATGGTTTCGGCGCGGATGAAGTGCTTCTCCAGATCAGAGTGGATCGCTCCTGCTGCTTCCTGTGCGCGAGTATGGGCAGGAATCTGCCAGGCCCGGCACTCGTCTTCACCGGCGGTGAAGAAAGAGATCAGGCCCAGTAGTTGATAGGTGGTGCGGATCAGGCGAACGAGTCCGCTCTCTTTCAATTCATAGCTCGAGAGAAATTCCGCAGCGTCCGCATCGCTCATTTCCGAGAGCTCGGCTTCGACCTTGCCGCAGATCGCCGTGGCGCCCGCATTCGGGCGGGCCGCGATATCGGTCAGCTTGTACTTGCCGACCGCCTCTTCGAGTTGTTTTCCCAGTTCACTCGATTCGCCGATGTTGAGCACGTACAGAATCGGCTTCTCACTCAGGAACATGAAGCCGCGGAGACGCTTTTTGTCCTCGGGAGTCATCTGCATTTCACGGAGAGCCTTCTCGGACCCGAGATGCGCGTTGGCACGCTTCAGCAGTTCGAATTCCTTCTCCAGGTCGGGAGTCTTCATCTTCTTCAGATCTTTTTCCAGCCGTTCGAGTCTCTTCTCGATCTGGCCGAGATCGCTGACCATCAAGTCAAATTCAACGTTTTTGATGTCGCGTAAGGGATCGATTTCGCCCACGTGAGGAATCGCCGGATCTTCAAACACTCTGACGACATGGGCCAAGGCGTCAACCTGGCGAAGCTGGCCGATGTAGGCGGTTTCCTTCAGCGCGTCCTGACCGATCGCGCCCACGTCCACGTATTCGACGGAGGTATGGGTGAGCTTCTTCGGGTTGTAGAGCGCGGCCAGGCGATCGAGGCGGTCGTCTGGAACCTTGGCGACGCCGATATGGGCCTCTCGAGGATTGGCCTGGGCGGAGAGATGGGCCTTAGTGAGAATTTGAAACAGAGAAGTCTTGCCTACCTGAGGCAGTCCAATGATTCCAGTTTTCATAAAGGGTCTTGGCTATTCGCTGTAGTTTGTTGCTTCGCCGAATGAGGACACGGTGATCGGCTGCTTCGGCGAGCATCAATCAACCTTTCAGATTAAATCATTCAGATAGCTGCTGCCAAAACCGGGATCAGCATGCGAACCGAGCACGACAAATCCTCCGAACGTTACGTCCTGTCTCAACCACCGAAGCGCGTCTGACTGGATCGTTTTATTGCAGGCTGCGGTATGTGATCCAAATCACACACATACGTGATGCTCGGAATAGAGGCTCAATGCCACGAGTCATAAGCTCGCGACAAGTGGCAGTTGTACCGAGCTGTGCGGCCAAGCCGGGGAATTATGAAATTCAATGTTCTGGAGGTGCGTGCATGTTCGCCAATCCCTCGGCCAGTTGGTATCACAGCAACCAGTACAGCGCTCAAACGGCGTGCGAGCACTGCGGAGGGATCGTGCGTCACGAGAAGTGGTCCATTACACGCGACGCCCTGGTTCAGTACGCGTACAGCGTGGTGCTGGAGCCGGAGAACTTGACGCTATGCGATCGCCTCATTCTCCACGCTCTCGGTGTTTCGTGGAAAAAGAATCCTTGCGCGGGTGCATGCCAGCAGTCGGATGAGAGTTAGTGTGCGGCGGCCACCGCTGCCGCTGTGGGAGTAGCAATCTTCACGGAATCAGGCGCGGTCCAGACGGCTTTGCCGCTCGTCAGGTCCAGCCGATTCATGGTGACCGTGACCTGCTGACGATCCACCTCAACCAGCAGGTAGTGATAATTCACTTGCTTGCTTTGAAAGGGATCGTCTGCGGCTCGCTGGATCGGGTAAGCGTGCGCCGCCCCGCCTCCGGTGACAAAGTACGTGACGCCGCCGTGCTCGTGGCGCTCGTAGTTGTGGACGTGCCCGCTGAACACCACCATGCGGAAGTGTGCGTGAGGCTGCCGCTCCTCCAGAATTTTTGCTAATGCCTGTTCAGGGGCGCGAGCGGAGTGTCCACCACCGAATTTCTTGTCATCGGATGAACTGGTGTAAGGCGGATGATGGAACATGAGGAAGACGAAATCCACGTCGGCAGGAACGTGGTCGAGTTTGTCGGCCAACCATTGGCCCTGGGGTCCGGCGAGTTCGTCCTGGGAACTGTCGAGCACCAGGATAAGAGTATTTGCGGCGCGCACCGAGTAATAGCGGCTGTTATTCAGCTCGGGGAAGCGCTGGAAGTAATTGCCTAAGGCTACCTTTGGATCTCCATGTAAATCATGATTGCCAAGCGCAGGATAGACGTTGATCTTCTTCTCGCGTAAGACGCTGGTTTCATGGTCCCACACCTTCCAGTCATTTTCGTCGTAACCGTTGTAGACGATGTCCCCGGTGAAGCAGAGGAACGCAGGATTCGCTTCAGCAATCGCGTTCACCAAGGCGACTCGCACCGGGGGGTTGGCGGCTTCGGTGTCTTTGGGATCGTGAAAGCGGGTGTCGCCGTAGGCAACAAAGCGGAACGGCGTCTTTATATCGAGATGCAAATCAACAGGAGCAGAAGTCTGGACGGTCGAATTCTTCGTGCAGCAAGTGAGAAGGATCAGGGTCGCAAGAGCGACCACGACGAATGGCAGAGGCTTACGCATGAACCGCATTTTAGGAAGGCCTTTTCCAGAAGGACCCATTGTCCCACGACCGGCACCTCAAACTGGCATTCTCTCCGTGGAGAGGGCGATTCAGAATTTGACCCGAACCATGAACTGAATTTGCCGCGGCAGGCCTGTACCGGTATTAGGCGAGGCGGCGTTGTCATTATTATTGTTGAAATTGTTGGTGGTGTTGATCACACCGAAATCAGCCTTAGGAGTCAAGTTTGCGGCGTTTGCGCCGGGCGTGTAGTCAAGCGTCAGATTATCTCCATTGGGATCTGCCAGCTGAACGTGATTGAAAATATTGAAGACCTGGACAGCAAATTCCAAACTTACGCGCTCGGTGAGCTTGGTGTCCTTGGTCAATGCGAAGTCGATCTGCCAGGAGTTCAAGGCACGAATCATACCGTTGGTCTCGTTGCCGTAGCGGAGGAAGTTGCCGTTGGCATCGACCGGCGGGGCCTGGAACGCGGCAATGTTGATCAGGGGAGTGCCGGCAGAAGCTGCGGTGCCTGGGCGCGGGTTTGGCAGTGTCAGCGGAACTCCGGGGACCACGTCTGGGCGCACGCTGGTCTGATCGTTGCCATCGGGCAGGAGATAGGTGCTGGGAAGGCCCGCAGCGCCAAACGGATTGTTCGGATTTGCCACGGTTCCACTGAGGTCCATTTGGACTGTCAGCGGATGGCCAGTGTGCCAGAGGCCGATGCTGCTCAACTGCCAGCCTCCAAGAATCTTCCCTAATACCCCGGAGCTATTCAGGAAAGTCTTTCCTGGACCGAAGGGGAGTTCGTAGACAGCATTCATGACGAAATTGTGCCGAACGTCGAAAACGCTGGGCCCCTTATCGCAGGCGAGGCAGCTGACGTTTTGCGGGCCGTTCGATTCACCGCCTCCCACCGAGCCGTCATTGATGGAATGGGACCAGGTGTAGCGTGACTGGAATGACAGACCCTTGCTGAAACGGCGTTCCAGGGCCAGTCCGAGGGCGTTATAGGTGCTGGAACCTATGTCGCTCTTGTAGTCCACCGAGCCGAACGGATTTCCACCAGGATAAAACTGGTCCAATGGCCGAACGCAATCGCTCCCCTCAGCGTTCAGTGTGACCGGCGCAGAGCACAGGTCCACGGCGCCCCGGGAAAAGAGGCGCACCCCGCGGCTTCCTAGGTATTGTGCGGAGGCCAGGAAATTGGAGGGTAGTTCATGTTCCACGGTAAAGCCCCAGGTCTCCGCATAAAGATCGCGGCGACCTTCTCGCTGCAAGGCCCGGGGATGGGAGGCTGCCTTCTGGACGCCGGAGAGCCCCGAAAGATCGGGAGCTAGTTGTTCATAGGCTGGGACTAATGCACCGGGGTTGCCTACCGATACTCGAAAGGTGTCGCTCTCAAGTCCGGCGTTCAAATCGTCGTTCTGTGCGGCACCATGGTAGATGCCGAAGCCCGAACGAAAGACGGTCTTTCCGTGCAAAGCAGCGGGCGCCCAGGCCAGCGCCAATCTGGGATCAAAATTTTTGTAGTTGGCATTGTACAGGGCTGGATTCGCAGGGCAAGCGGGCGTGTTAATCGGACCGGGACTTGGCGCAACGTTGAAAGAGCCCGATCCCAGACAGACGCCGTGAAACTGATTCTCGTCGAAGACGGTGGTGCGATTGGTCGACTCGTGCGCTACTCCGTAATATTCCCAGCGCAGTCCGGCGGTCAAGGTGAGAGTGGGAGTAGCCTTCCATTCATCCTGAAAGTAGGGCATGTAGTAGTTGCGACGCAGTCCGTGGCAGCACCACGGTGCGATGTAGCTCAGCCCGGTTAGCTGACCGTCGATGAACTCCTGGTCTGTCCCGGTGCTGTCGGAAAAGTCCAGATTGTTGCTGGCCGTCTGTCCCTGATTGAGCCGGACACGGCGATATTCGATTCCTGTCTTGAATGCGTGCCGACCATGTGTCCAGATTACGTTATCAACCACGCCAAACGTCGTGCCGACCTCGATATCCGCGCTATCGTTGTTGAGGCCAACGAACGTATTTGTGGTGACGGCGAACGGGAGCGCGCTCGATTGTGGATTGTGGTACGGTGCCCGGTTCACATAAAACTTAGTTTCGTTAAACAAGTTCGTCGAGAATGTATGTTCAAGGGCGAGTAAATAGTTCGCGGGATGATTGATGGTCTGAAGTGTGTCTGCCGGGACGCTACTGCCGTCGGGCGCAGTTACAAGGCTTATGTCGCGTTGAGCCCGGCCATAAAGCAATGTTTTTTCATTCACTTTGCGGTCAATCCGAACCAGCCAGGTATCCTCGTGAACCGTGGTCGGAGCCGGAATTGTGAACTGGTCAGCGTTCGATGACAAAGAGACGAACGCGGCGTCCGGATAGGTAAAGCGGGGGCTGCACGCGCCAATGGAACCGGTGGAATTCCGCCATGGGAACACCTGAAGGATAGTACACATCTGGGGAGAGTTCGCCAGGGTCATCTGTTGGATTGATGGTGAAGGCACGGTAACCTGGTTCGTCGTTGACTGTAGCTGGCGGAGACCCTCATAGCTGATGAAGAAAAACGTCTTGTCCTTCTTGATCGGTCCACCGAAGGTCAAGCCGTACTGTCCCATGCGGAAAGGAGGAATAGCAGCTTTGCCGTTGATGTCGTAGTCATTGAAGTTCCGGGCATCAAAGAAAGAATTTCTGAGGTAGCCAAATGCGGTCCCGTGCCAATCATTCGTTCCCGACTTAGTGACTACATCGATTTGTCCGCCGGCTTGGGTGCCGTATTCGGCGTCATACAAGGCGCTGTTGACGCGATACTCTTCGATCGCGTCTTGAGAAATTTGCAGACGAGTTTGTGATTTTTGGGCCTGTTCCTGAATACCGCCTGCATCCACGCCGTCGAAGGAGAAGTTATTGTCATCGCGGGCACGGCCGGCGAAACGGATGGTGCGCTGATCGCCGCCACCGTCGTCTTGGGCGAAGGGGGCGAGCAACGTGAAGCTGGCCCAGTCACGTCCGTTGTTAGGAAGTTCGGCGATTTGTGTTGTATCAATGACCGTCGCAGCCTCGGCCGATACCCGATCCGCGGCTGCCGTGGTGGCCCTGACCTCGATTTTTTCGCTAATGGCACCGACCGCCAGCTGGACATCCAAAGTGCGAGTCCCGCCGACGCGGACAATTACATCCTCGACGATCTTGGTCTTAAAGCCATTGGCCGTAGTCGTTACCGTGTAGTTCCCGACTGCCAGTCCCGGGAAACGGTAATATCCCTTCGAGTTCGTATGCTGATCTTCGCTGAGGCCGGTGTCGACCGCGAGCACTTTTACCGCGGCGGCGACGATCACGCTCCCGGACGCATCGCTGACCGTACCCTCGAGCACCGCTCGGTCCACCTGGGCAGAGGCTGTTGGCGCGCCGACGAATAAGAACGAAATGGCGACCAGGAGTGCGAGTGAGAGTCGAACCGCAAGGGGGGCGTGTGCGAGCGATCGAGAGTGCATGGCTTAAACTCCTTCCGGCGCCGAGAGGCCGAGTCGGGAACAGAGTAATCAGAACGATGAGCCGCCACCGTTCGAGATTTGCATCTCCGAGCACATCAGCTGAGGTTTGCTATGAAGAAGGATCCTAGGGCCGGACTGTGACGCAGGCGTGAACGTCAGGTTAATATTTTTTCAGATTCAGAAGCGCCATTTTCGGCCCCGAACTACACTATGAAAGGAAAAATCTGACCGGTCTTCGTCAGATGTAAGCGACTGCGATGAAGCTGCTGATTGTGGAAGACGAAGTGCGCATGGCCGATCTTCTTCGGAAAGGATTGACCGAAGAGGGCCATACGGTGACGTGCGCCTCCGATGGGGCGGAAGGGCTTGCGTTGGGCAGGGACTACGAGTTTGACGTGATCATTTTGGATGTCATGATGCCGAAGCTCAGCGGATATGACCTGGCCAAGCGCTTGCGGTCGCAGCGAGTTCAGACTCCGATCTTGATGTTGACCGCGAAGGATTCGGTGCCTGACATCATCCACGGCCTGGATCTGGGTGCCGATGACTACATGACGAAGCCGTTTTCCTTTGCCGAACTCGTGGCGCGGCTTCGCGCGGTAAAACGCCGGGCGGTGGCGGCACACGATCCGCAGTTGCGGGTGTCAGACCTGGTCCTGAATCCTGCCAGCAGAGAAGTCTCTCGCGGGGAAGAACACGTCTTGTTAACCCGCACCGAGTACAGCCTGCTCGAGCGGCTGATGTATCGATCGGGCAAGGTTGTGTCGCGGCGTTCGCTCATTGAGGCTGTCTGGGGTTTCGAAAAGGAGATTGAGGGGAATACTCTTGACGCATTCATGCATCTGCTGCGCAACAAGGTGGATCTGCCGGGACGGCCCAAATTGATCCACACGGTGCGCGGCGTTGGTTACATGATTCGCTCGGATGAGAAGGCATGAGAAAACTTTCCATTGGAGTGCGGCTCACGCTCTGGTACGTGGCCATCTTCGCCGTGGGAGAGCTGCTCTTCGGCGCAAGCATGTTCCTCATCCTGCGTCACAATCTGTACGATCTGGTCGATGATGGCTTGGAGAGCCAAATCGAAGACTTAC
>Ga0209580_10000222_pt1 | contig 35879 bp, 50 predicted proteins | sample Coa_R1_5_FD_187153 | JGI IMG/M metagenome (GOLD analysis project Ga0209580, IMG submission 187153) | Surface soil microbial communities from Centralia Pennsylvania, which are recovering from an underground coalmine fire - Coalmine... | ecosystem: Environmental > Terrestrial > Soil >... | reverse complement strand
GCATGTTCGCATTAGAGGGGCGATTCGCTGGCGGCGTGAAATGTGCAATTTCGCCAAGGGAATTTGGCAAACCGCCGAATCGCCGTCGGGCACGATTAGGAAGATTTCTCGTGGTTTCGGTGGGACCTTGCCGGGGTTTTGATCGACAGCGGGAGCCGCTTACGAAATCGAGCGTCGCCGCATCCTTCAGTTCTGATTCTGCCTTCTCCAGTCGGTTGATGTTGAGCTGCCGCCTTTCCACTTCGCTCGAATCGGGTGGACGCCTCTGTAAGGCCTGAGGCTCAGGCGGTCGCGCCCACAGCGCGATATCGCGCCAAAACATAAGTCAAGAGCGTTTTGTCACGCACCGCGCTTTCTGCCGCGCCCTGCCACCCTTCCCTGGCTCCGTTCGTTCCTGTTCACCTCGCCGCCTGTTTTGTCCCCGCTTCCGCGGCCATGGATGAAGGACAAAACAGGCCGGTTACGGCGAAACAGGAGAAAGAAATGTCGGGCAGCACAACCACAAACCCTAACCTCTACGCAGTGCAACAGATTCGCCGGATGCGCGGAGGCTCGCAGTCACAGTTAATGCGGGCTTCCGATGGCGGATTCTACGTGGTCAAATTCCAGAATAACCCGCAGGATATCAGGGTCTTGGCGAATGAGTTTCTTGCTACTCGGCTTGGCTTGTGGCTTGGATTGCCGATGCCCGAAGTCTCTGTGATCGAGGTTTCCGATTGGCTCGTTGCCAACACGCCCGATCTCAGAATCGACCTGGCTGGAGTGGCTACGCCGTGCAGCACTGGGCTGCAATTGGCCTCCCGTTACGTTGCCGATCCTGTGCAGGAGATGGTTTTCGACTACCTGCCGGAAAACGTTATGCTCGAAAAGACTCAGAACATGGCAGACTTTGCCGCCGTGCTTGCCTTTGACAAGTGGACTGGAAACGCCGACGGGCGCCAAGCCGTATTCACCAAGAAGGTACGCGCCCGGAAATACCGCGCCACCTTCATCGACCAGGGATACTGCTTCAATGCCGGGCAGTGGGATTTTCCCGATTCTCCCCTGCGTGGCGTCTATGCCCGGAACTGCGTCTATGAAAAAGTCGCAGGCTGGGAGTCGTTCGAGCCGGCGCTATCGCGATTGGAGCAGATTGACAGCGCCGAACTCTGGCAGCTTGCGCAAGGCATGCCTGAGGAATGGTATCAACACGATGCTCAGGCACTGGCCCGACTCATCGGCACACTGTATCAGCGCCGACTGCTGGTACGCGATCTGATCATCGCGTTCCGCAATTCCAGCCGGAATCCCTTTCCGAACTGGAAGGATTAACGGCCTTTTCAGCCTGTCTTAGTCGCCCGGTTTAGGCCGGGCATTCTTTTTGTCCAAAAAATTTTCGAGAGGCGCACCGCCGCGCCTCTCGCACTCTCCCGGCGATCCTCTACCGAGATCGCACTTTCTTGGGGAATTCGCGGCCTGCTTCTTTCATGTGAAGGGGCATAACTTGTCTTTTGAAGAGAACCGAACTTTGCCTCCACGAAGAGCTTTTGACTCCAGGGTTACCGGTCTGAACAACAAAAACAATTCACAGGGCCGCGGGAGCCGTTCACGGTGAGGGAGGAGACGGAATCGTCGTGTTCGTTCCGCCAGACAACATGCTCTTCACGCTGGCTACGATATGCAACTTGGGTGGGTCATAGGGTATTCCAGCCGCTACCTTCTTCTCCGTATCAGGTCCGGACATCTCAATGCCCTTGACGATCCAGTACGCCGCGAACGCCCATATCCCGCAGAACTCGACCCAGTAGATCGCGTTGTCCTTGCGCAGGATATGAGCGTTTAGGACGTATGCGATGATCGGGGAAGTGATCATCAACACCGCAAGACCACGGTATGCAGCCATGTAGAGCGTTCTTTGTGTAGAGTCTTTTATCAGTCTCACGGTGGCGCTGGAACAAAAGGCGGCCACAAAAGCGATGGCCAAAAAGAATATGATTGCCGCGGTCCCATGCACCCAATAGAGTGGTGCTAATTTGCCAGTCCAGGGCATCGGAAACAGAGCGATCAGCCATGCTGATACGCCAGCGATGTTAAGGAATATGTCTTCCCATCGGCTATAACCCTTGTTGGCAAACAGGATCGCCCCCACGGCAAAGAGGAAACCAACAAAATAACTCCTCATCGATCCCGCTTCTGTAACCGGTGGCAGCGCGAGACAGGACGTTTCTTCTTTGCTGTTCCTCTCGATCTTCTTGCATTTTCCGGAGTGTTCTGGGTCTTCACCGCATGGACACGGCGCGGTCGCGGTAGCCCAATAATAAGCGCTCATGGAGCTACGCAGGCCGAAGCGATTCATCTTCCCACCAAAGTAGAGGATGACCGGAAACAGAAGGCCAATGATGGCCACGGTGAATCGGAGACGAAAATATGTTCCTTGAATCTGCTCGGAGATGGGACGTGGCATGGCTGTTGACCTCTCGAATCGAGTGATGAACAACGCGGCCTGACGCTGATGATCTACGAGTTGTTTTGCCTATTTTTCGAGATCACCCATTGACCTTTTCGCTGTACTTCGATCCTCGTTGTTTCACCGAAAAGAGAATGTTGAGCGCCGATGGGGGTGAGGGAAAACAGTGTAGTCACAGCGCACTCTTGAGCGCAAGGACAAAGTCGGCGTTACTAAGTAATTCCTTAGAAAAACGATGAAAAACAGACGACATGGAGTATGTATACCCTCCTCCCAGTCGCTAACGAAACTCAGCATAGTAAGTGTCCTCAAATGGAAAGACTGTTCCTAGTCCTTTCCCTGTCATTCGTTGTGCTAAATGCCGTCTCTTGCATTAGGAGCGGACAAAAGCAGTCATCGCAGCAGTTCAAGCTTGCCCTGGCTGGCACAAGCATCAGCTCGGTAGCGTTTGTTTACGCCAAAGTCGCCAGCGGTTCAGCCTCCGAGTGCTTGAAAAGTGGTGCGAAGAAAAGCCATCTTCCGGTCAGCGCAATTCGTGTCCATCGGAAAGGAGCGAATAGTTGAGACGGACACGGAACTCGTTTCAAAAGGGGTACATCGCTTTGCACAAAAGAGCCAGCGGCGACCACGTATGGATATTTCGCCGGCGCGACAACAACGGCGTTCAGAGAGGTGAAATCTTCGGCACGATTTCACAATTCAGAAACCTCTCCCGAGCTCGTGCGGAAGCCGAGCGGCTGAAACTTCGAGAGAAGCACCTCGGAGCGGATAACGCTGAAAAGAACGGCACGATTACGTTTGGTCAGCTCGTCGACCGCTATAAAAAAGAACAAATGCCAGAACGCTACTCAACCAGACACTGCTACACATCGTGGCTTGATGTGCACATCTTGCCACGTTGGAGACACTCGTCCATCGAATCGGTGGCCGATCCGCTCAACGTCGAGCAGTGGCTGTCAGAAGTCGATCTGGCGCCTAAGTCCAAAGGCCATGTACGGTGCTTGATGAACATCCTCTTTACGTTCGCCATGGAAATGGAGACTATTTCCAATTGGTCGCAATCCAATGGAACTGGTCTCTATCAAAGGTGGAATAAAGCGGAGGTCCAGGCCGGCGATCCTATCTCAGCGTCAGGTCGCTCTGCTGCTAAAGAACATTCCTGAGGATCATGTGCGTTTGTTTGTGATTCTTGGAATGTGCCTGGGCTTACGTTTGTCGGAGGTGTTGGGACTTCAGTGGGGCGACATTGATTGGGAGGAACTGCAAATCTCCGTGCGACGTGGTGTCGTGCAGGGGCGTTTGGGGGAAGTTAAAACCGAGTACTCGGAAGCGCAAGTGCCCCTCGACCGAGAGCTGGCGAGGCTACTTCGTCGCTGGAAGTCGAAGTCAGAATTTGCAGGCCCGCGGACTGGATTTTTGCGAGTCCCTTCGCTGAAGGCAAGTGTCCTTACTTCCCGACTGCGGTACGTCGCAAGATCCACGCGGCAGCCGTGCGTGCGGGCTTAAGCCGATCCGTCAGCAATGCGCGATAGGTGTGAGCACACCCCGGAGGGTTCACACGAGCTCTTGCGAACAGTGAACTGGTCATCCCAAAGGAAAGATAATCGCGGGTGCAGCCTGATATCCTGATAATGTAAGAACAGCTTCGGCGAGTGGACATGACTATTCCTCAAAACTCGGCTTGGAAAACACGGCTCGTAGAAAACAGGTTCCCGGACCGATCCTTCGACATCGAGTTTTGGCAGGAGCAGGGAGATGAGGCGATCTTTGCCGCTGCCTGGGAACTGGTGGAACTGGCCGAGGAAATCAACCATGGCAGAAAACCCACACTACAAAGAACTGTTACGACTCTTAAACGAATCTCGGGTTGAGTATTTGATCGTTGGCGGCTTCGCGGTCATGAAGTACGGCGAGCCGCGTTACACCAAAGATCTCGATGTGTGGGTTCACAATTCACCGCAGAATTCCATTAGGGTGGTCGAAGCGCTCAAGAAGTTTGGTGCTCCCCTCCAGCATGATGGGATTACAGCCGAGACATTCGCCGAAAAGCAGGTCGTGTATCAAATTGGAGTTGCGCCTGTGCGCATCGACATTTTGACCGAGATCACTGGTGTCGCGTTTTCCAAGGCATGGAAAAAGAGAGTCCACAGCACCTTCTTCGGTGTTCCCGTGCATTTTATTTCCCTGGATGACCTCATTACTAATAAAGAAGCTCTAGGGCGGAGCAGCGACATTAAGGACTTGAAGCGGAGCCGGACAGGCACAAAATCAGAAGAGTGAGTGTCGATCTCCCATAGGCAAGCCTCATTTGGCCACGAGCTTACCCTTCTGCGCTGCGGCGACGGCTCTTCACGGCGGAAACGTGGGAGCATATCGACTCGTACTCCAAATCAGAACCCTGACAGCCTGATTCCATCTCCTGGATGAGGCTGAGCAGCTTGCGGAGATGCATTGCATGGTGCCTGCGGAGATATCGGACTACTTGGGCACTCTTAATTAGGATCGTGAGAGTGCCTTTGCCCTAGAGTCTGTCCGATTAGGAGCAGCCACGGAATCAAAACGAATCGAGACTGAGGCTGCTGGCAAGATAGAACAAGCCAAATCCGATGCAGCCGCAGCCAGTGAAAATGCGGCCAAGGCGAACGAAGGAGCCGCAACCGCGAATGAGCGCGCAACAAAAGCCGCAGCAAGTCTCGCCCAGGCCGAACAACACGCTGCCGATGCTAACGCTAAAGCCGAACGTTTCCGCCTTGATATAGCCCAGGCAAACGAGAGAGCCGCAGAGGCAAATCGTATTGCCGAACAGGAAAGACTAGCCCGATTACAACTTGAAGCACGGTTGGCAGATCGCATTCTCTTGCCAGCCCAAGAGCAAAATCTAGTGGCAGCTTTTTCTCGACTTAAGGGGAAGACCGTGGATGTCGCCGTCTTAGGCGACACGATGGAAATTACCCAATTCAGCGGCAAGATAATTGATTGCATGAGAAGGGCCGGAGTGCTCCTTAATTTCAGCCGTCCGCTTGGAGGACCATCGGCACGCGGCGTGTTGGTGGGAGTTAAAGCAGATGCTCCGCCGGAGTTCAAACAAGCCGCAGATGCGTTCATCGCCATTCTCCAACAAACCGTAGATGGCGGCGTTGGGAACTGGGAATTCGACAAGCTTGTGGCGGGTGGGGCCGCAATGGTCTCAAATGATAAAGGAGCAGAGCCAAACCCACCCCTTCGCATCTGGATTGGCAGCAAATAAGGCAAATTAGGACACCACCGGGTATTGAGCGTGATTTTTGGAGTGTTGGGGAACTGGTAGAGGCAGCCGCATGAGCCATGTTGAGGAATTGAAAGACACAATCCGCCGCTTGTACGGAGTCCACGCACGTACAAAGCGTTTCCGTTACAGAGAAGCACAATGGCAGAACGGTATGGGAAGGGATCGTAGAGATTGTTGAATTACGCGGGCATCCGAAGGCGACCCACGCCTATGCCTGGGTACATGAGACAGACGACCCCGAGAAACCAAAGCGCCATGTAACGGTGCTAAAAATACCGCCCGTAGTCTCCCCAGAAACGGCGGTTCGGGCAGCAATCATTCAAGAGCTCCGCGATGCCGAAGCGTAATAAAGTGGGAAGGCCAACTCTGCCCAAGGGCATGGCCAAGGGCAAGATCGTGCCTGTACGCTTCGCGGCGAATGATCTGAAGGTAATTGAGGCAAAGGCAAAAGCCCGAAAACTGACTGTCTCAGAGTGGATTAGGAGCACGTTGAATGCCGCTGTTCAATAGCAAGATGGCCGAATTAGGACACTACCCAATTAGCCGATGTCTTCCATTTCCGCTGCGACTTTTGATAAGCTCGCGGCTTAACCCTCTTCCTTCAAGAACCCGGCCTGGCGACGACGGCACTGTCTGGTTTTCCCGTGTTGTGCAGTCGCCAGGCCGGCGTAGTCTTTGTTCTTTCACTGCGAGCTGAATTCTCTCGTCAACGTTCTTAAATGTTGCTGGTATTCCTTTAAGTGCCCGCTCGGTCTAGACGCGACCGGCTTGGATGCCGATGGTGTTTGCCCGTTTTGTAGCTATATTCCTATCATCGGATTGTTGGGTGGCCTTTTTGGCGGCGGACACGGTCCATCATTTCATCCTAACGGGCCGCCATTTGGCAGATCTGGAGCAGGCCAAAATACTGGACCTTTGGAAGGGGAGACTCTTGGATTACCGAATACCATCAATTTTCCAAGACAAGACCTCACGGGAATTATCCTACCCCCAGGGGACGATGGATGCGAGTTCGGAACGTGTGGTGCGGGACCAAGTGCATTGGCTGGAGGCGGAGGAGACCCCACAACGCAGATCAAATCGCTCTACGAGAATATCCTTGAGCATTTGAAGAAGCTAGCAGCAGACCCCAACAATCCAGCCGCGCCGCACTGGAAGCAAGAAATTAAGAATTGGAGCAAACAAATACTAAAGAAGGCCGGAAAGAGGTCCGGCAATCTTGACAAGTACTTGCTGCGGATAATTGGCATCACCGGCGGTGATCTGGAAAATATCCTCCCTACGCCGTTCATTTTCATTAATCCGTGCCTCATGAATCCGCTTGCACCGTACTGCAATAACGGAGGGGATCTTGGTCCAGCCTAAAGTAATGCCCCACAATCAAGGATCAATGAACAACCAACTGGAAAAGCTCCAACTCGATTTAGTCAGCTACCGCGAGGCTGTGGACAACGTTTTGTCTTCAGCGCTTGCAAAGCCCACGGACTGCCAACAGTGTTTTAGAGAAATCTTGATCTGTGCATCACAACTCTATCTTGACTACCTACTTGTCATGAAAAACTTACCGGCAATGGAGGCTGTTTCGTCGAAAGGCGATAGCGGTCTGGTTCGACTGGATACGCTCCGGGAAAGGACCCTTCGAGAGAAACTCCAGCAAAAACTAGAGTCCTCGCCCTGTTGGAGCCACCACTTCAAGCCGGAGAACTCATTTTCCGAGTTGACTGGTCTTCGGAGTCGGCGGGATTACACAGGCAAATTTTCGTTGCATCTCCCCGAAATATACGAGGAGTCCTTTCGAGTAGAAGCTTGCACAAAAGACTTCCTGGCAAGCCACCATGGTTCCGCACTCGCACAGCTCGTTGTGGGGTTGCAGCACCTTGGCCGAAACCATATCAGCTTCGTGCTACAAGCGTTGGAATGGGCGGCTGACGAGGATAGTTGGGAAGATGAACGATAATTTGCATGTCCGGAGAGCCACAAGAAGGCAATATTCAAACCTCTTTTCTTTTGTATCGGATGCACGGTGAAAGGGGGCACGCATTATAAAAGGGCGCCCCTATCCAAGTAGTCTTGGTGATGCATTGGCACCAAGGACGAAAGGAAAGGAACACCCTCAATGAATAAGAGTAAATATATTGGCCTCGATGTGCACCAAGCAAGCATCTCTGTGGCGGTGCTGGATGAGAGCGGCAAGCTGGCGATGCAGTCGGTCATCGCCACGCGGGCAGCAGCGATCGTGGAGTTCCTCGACGGATTGCGCGGGACGCTGCAGATAACCTTCGAAGAAGGAACTTACTCCGCCTGGTTGTACGACTTGCTGGTCCGGCGAGTCAGCAAAGTTGTGGTGTGCAATCCACGCAAGAATGCTCTGCTGAAGGCGGGCAACAAGAGCGACCGGATCGACGCCTTGAAGTTGGCCGAGTTGCTGCGCGGAGGAATGCTGTCCCCGGTCTATCACGGCGAGAACAGCACCCGGACCCTGCAGGAGCTGGCGCGCAGCTACAAGGCATTGACCGAAGACTAGGAGCCTCACTTGGATCAGCGACAGGGGGCGTACCGCAGAACGACCGCGCCTTTGCCTCGTTGAGCATCGCGACTCAAAGCGCCGAATACACCACCTGCGCAAAAACATCGCCGTTGAAAAACCCCTTGCCCCAAGTGGCGTCCAGGTCCGCAAACGGTTTGCTCGCCGCTATTTCGCCGGCCGATTTGCCGGCGGTCTTTAGTTTGTGCACACGATCGCGCGCCACAACCAGCATGTCCCGAAACTTGGTCAGATCGGCTTTCTTGCCCAGTGGGCCATGCCCCGGAACGATCTTAGTGTTGTTGTCGACCAAGGTGAGAATTGTATCGGCGGCGAGAATCATTCCGTTGATTTTTCCGCCGGTGCTGGCGTCGATGACCGGGTAGAAGCCGTTAAAAAAAGTATCGCCCATGTGAATCACGTTAGCCTTCTGGAAGTGAATGTAGATGTCCGTGTCGGTGTGCGCGGGCCGGAAATATTGCAGCATTACAATTTCACCGTTGGCGTGCAGTTCTTTGCTGCTGCTAAAGGTCTGCTGCGGCAAAGCATCCGCAGGGGATGCCGGAAAGTGCAAGCCCATAAGCGCGCTGTCGTGTGGCTCTGCCATGCGGGTCTTGGTGTTGTCGTGGGCCAGCACTGTGGCGCCCGCGGCGTGCAGATTCGCGTTATTGTCGGTGTGGTCGACATGCCAGTGCGTGTCGATCACCGTTCTTAGCGGCGCATTGCCGAGCCCATCGAGATTTTCTTTCAACTTCGGCCAGGCCGGCAGAAGAAACGTGTCGACTACGATTTTGCCGTCGGGCCCGTTCAACACCACGACATTTCCCCCAGGGCCGGAAAGTAAGGTGAGATTCTCCGCGAGCAGTTGCGAGTGGATAGGTACGGTGCCCATCTGCGTGCGCATGGCCCCCAGAGAGTCGGTTGGCGGCGTCGGCGCCTGCTGACAAAGAGCAGGAACGCCGGCGTTTAGAAGACTTGCCGGAAACAGTTGGGCCAGAAGGGCGCTTCCCGCGAACCCGGCGCAATTTCGCAACATTCCGCGCCGCGTGTTTTGCTTCTGCAAAAAGCTCGGGATCATTGTCGTTCCGCCTTCCGAATGTGGATTCGGTTGAGTTGTCTTTCGTTATTCTGCCGTGTACTCTAACTGAGTTTTGTTTGTTCCGCTAACGGGAAAGTGGCGAGCTATGTCGGAAAAGGGTCAAGTTCGTAAATCCATGTTCTCGGTGCAGAATATGGAAGAACTGGGGCGTCTCTACGAGAGCGATACGCCTGTGCTGGCATATGACTTCAAGAGGCGAATGGTCGAGGGCTGGACGCCAGAGCACAGTCACCACCGAGGGCAACTCGTCGCACTCACCCAGGGGTTGATCATCGTGGAAGCAGGAAGCGAGCGATGGATGCATCCCTCCCAGCGTTGCGCATGGATTCCACCAAATTGTAAGCACGCGGCGCGTTCTGTCGGGGGCGCTGCTGGCGCGATGGTCGACTTGTCTCCGGAGATGTGTCGCGGACTGCCCAAGATGCCCTGCATGTTCAACTCGTCGGAGTTATTGTTCGCCATAGTTCATCGTATGGTCGGTTGGGACCTCCGCCAACCGCTCGACGCGGCGAAAAAGCACTTAATCGCAACGCTTCGTGATGAGATTCGACAGCCTGAGCGGCCGCTCTTGCGGTTGACCATACCAAGAGAAGAAAGACTGGCCAGAGTTGCAGAAGCTCTCCTGGATGATGTTGCGGATGACCGCACGCTGGACGCTTGGGCGGATGTTGCCGGAATGGCCCGCCGTACTTTCATGCGTGCGTTTTCGGCACAGGCAGGCATGTCATTTGGCCGTTGGCGACAGCAAGCGCGCTTATTTGCTGCCCTTGAGATGCTGGCACAAAGGAAATCTGTCACGGAGGTCGCTATCGCAGTCGGTTACGACAGTGTAAGTGCCTTCATTGAAATGTTTCGGACCATGCTGGGAACTACACCGCGGATATACTTTCGAGGCAGGCGTTCGCAGTCACGCGGCAGCTACGGGCGCAGGTGCGCGCCTTCCTTGACGCTGTCGCGATACCGCCAGGCACGAAGCAAAGTTTCCTGCGCCGCGTCATCGGCGTCCGGCAAACAGCCGAGCATGCGGTAACTGTGGACCAGCAGTTGGCGGCGATGACGCTCGACGTTGCTAGCGAACTTGTTCACTATGTGCCTCCGTTCCAGCGCTGCCGATGGATCAGCATCGATTCTTACATGTAATACCGGAGCAGGGTCAAAAACTCATCGTGCGTGGTATCTGGAGTTTTCCCGAACGTCTAAGCGTGCCGGTAATTGCTAAATGGCAGCTTATATCATCGGAATGCAAAATCTTTCTTTGTGACGCTTGAGCAGCTTGGCGCGTCCAATGAGAATCACTCGCCGGGCTTATAGTGTCTTAAGGAGGATTCGTGAAAGAACTACTCGAGGATACCGCGGCTCGGGCCGCGCGCTATCTGACAGAGCTTGATCGTCGTTCTGTTGTCCCATCTCAGGAATCCATAGCTGGTCTCCAGACATTAGGTGGGCCGCTGCCGGAAAACCCATCAGACTCTGCCGAGGTCCTGGCCCTACTCGATGACATCGGCTCGCCTGCCACTGTGGCTACCGCCGGGCGACGTTACTTCGGATTCGTGATCGGCGGTTCGGTTCCTGCTTCACTTGCTGCCAATTGGCTGGCTGGCTCCTGGGACCAGAACGCGTGTATGCAGGTAATGTCTCCGGTGGCAGCCAAAACCGAAGAGATCGTGCGCGACTGGACGCTCGATCTACTTGGTCTTCCGTCTAGCGCCGGAATGGGCTTCGTGACATGCACCACGACGGCGAACTTCTCCGGCTTGGCTGCCGCGAGATCGGCGTTACTCGAGCGCGCGGGATGGAACGTGGAGGAGGACGGTCTGTTCGGCGCTCCTCCAATTCGGGTGGTTGTAGGCGAAGAAGTCCACGTTTCCGTGCTAAAAGCCCTAAGCATGGTGGGATTGGGACGTTCTCGGGTCACGAGAGTTCCGGCTGACAATCAAGGCCGCATGCGGGCTGACAAGTTGCCGGCGCTTGACGCCAACACGATCGTTTGTATTCAGGCAGGAAACGTCAATACCGGAGCGTTCGACCCGGCAAAAGAGATCTGCAAACGCGCACGGGACGCAGGGGCCTGGGTCCATGTTGATGGAGCGTTCGGGCTGTGGGCCGCAGTTTCGCCGGTCTATGCTCCTCTGCTTGAGGGGGTGAACCTGGCGGATTCGTGGGCGATCGACTGCCATAAATGGCTCAACGTTCCTTACGACTCAGGTATCGTCGTGGTGCGCGATCCTGAACACTTGCGTCGAGCGATGGCCGCAGGGAGCGCTGCATATCTGTCGCAAGGCGCAGGACGTGAGCCCTGGCAATTTACACCTGAGTCTTCCCGCCGGGCACGCGGTATAGAAATGTGGGCTGCTATGCGATCGCTGGGGCGCACAGGACTCCGCGAGATGATTGACCGCAACTGCCGTCAGGCCCGTCTCTTCGCGGAACGCCTTCGCGCCGCCGGATATGCAGTGTTGAACGATGTGGTGCTGAACCAGGTTTTAATTTTTTTCGGCAGCCCTGAGCTGACTGGACAAATCATTGCAGCAATCCAGGCCGACGGGACCTGCTGGTGCGGTGGCACGGTGTGGCAGGGTCACACAGCGATGCGGATCTCAGTCTCGAACTGGTCGACTACCGACGAAGATGTCGAGCGTAGCGCGGCGGCGATGATTCAAATCGCGGACCGTGTCAAATCCGTGGCAGCTTTTTCCAGGCGATAGCAATACGATCTTGTCGACGATCATGACCCTGCGCGTCCGGGTCTGTACGGAGGGCAACCAGCAATGGTTGTCCCTGCCGTGATCGCCAACAGGCCGATTCCATTATGAATTTTGGGTGCGCGTTGGGACCCGTTGCGATAACCTCAGTTTCAATTTGGAGCGGAACGTCCTGGGACTGTCGATTAACCGCTCTCGAAATGCTGCTAACAAACACTTCACATCCGAATGGCCCCCTCGAGATAAAGAACAGCTCGGCCGGCGATCCGTACACGTTCGCCTCGGTCCTCACAGAGCAGATCGCCACCCCGTTTCGACAGTTGCCGAGCTTTGAGTCTGGTCTTCCCCAACCGTTTCGCCCAATACGGAATGAGTCTGCAGTGCGCCGAACCCGTAACCGGATCTTCCGGCACCCCTCTCGAGGGTGCAAAGTAGCGCGAGACAAAGTCCGCCGTCTCTCCGGGCGCCGTGACGATGACGGTTCGAGGAAGATTGGCAAGTCTTGCAAAATCTGGGCGGAGATCAGCGACGCAGCGCTCGGTCTGATAGACAAGAACATATGCATTGGCTTCGAGTGCATCCTCGGGCATTTGTCCCAGAGCCCCGACCAGACCATCGGGGATAACAGAGGGCTTCGCCGGGAACGACGGCAAATCTAAAGCAATGAGGTCACCTTCACGGTTAACTTCCAAGACTCCGCTCTTGGTGCGAAAGCACGCAGCTGTCGCGCCTGGCTGGAGGAAGTTGAAGATGACGAAGGCAGCCGCCAGGGTTGCGTGGCCGCAGAGGTCCACCTCTGTTACCGGTGTAAACCACCGCAATTCGTACCCGTCCGGCTGCGACACAAAAAACGCAGTTTCGGAAAGATTATTCTCTGCAGCGATAGATTGCATCACCTCGGCAGGTAACCACTCTTCCAGTGGGCATACTGCGGCCGGGTTTCCTGAGAATAGACGGTCCGTGAACGCATCCACGTGAAATAATCTGATTGTGCCTGGACTCATTTCGCGCTACCAACGTTGTGATTACTTCCCAGGGACTTCGAGTATTCGCATAGCCGCATTCCAAAGAAATCGGAGATCTTGCCTGAAGCTGAGAAGCCGTGCTTCTCATAAAATCGGGCCGCTCGTTTGAGCGGTTCAGTCGTGTCCAGATTCACAAACGTGCAATTACTTCTCCGAAGTTCATCTTCTGCCGCACTCAGTAGTGCTGACGCCACTTCTGTTCCTTGCCAGTCAGGGTGAACAGCCATACCTCGCAAATGTCCCTCCCTTCCCTTAACGGAATATCCAATCGTTCCAATAATCGTGCCTTCGCAGACCGCTACCAAGACCAACATCTCGCGCATGCGACTCTTGATCGTTTCTGAATCAAGTACCGTGTCGGCAAATCCTTCAGGAGTATATTGAGCCCGATATCTCTCGAATGCCGCTCGCAAACACGCCAGAACTCCATCTGCGTCGTTTGCATCCGCCTTGCGTATCTTGTATTCGCGTCCTGTTTTCATACTCAGGAATAGTTGCCTTGGGCAACTACTCCTAAATGGCACTATAGCACACAAATGCCTCGTTGATCAGCCTTTGATAATTAGACGAGCCGGCGTTGAAAACGATAGATATCAGGCGTTGGCTCGCAAGACCGCCCCGGCACGGGAATTCGTGGCCTGAATTGCCGCAGGCGGGCTAACGCTACGGTGTAAGGTGCGTGTAGCGCTCGCTTGCAGAATTGTGGGTAGAGTGCATTCATTTGGGCGAATTCGCGCCTTTTGCCGAAATGGGGTGCGCTTTGTGTGAAAAATTGGCACACGATTAGCGAAATAGGCAAGCCGACCAAGAACATATGTACAGCGACAGGCCGTTTACGAGGCGAGCCACACACGCACTCTTCAGAGTGTTGCACAACACCGCGATTTACTGGAACATATGCCGTGATCCGTCTAATGCACTTTGCGTTCACGTTGGGCCTAGATGGCGACTTTTACATAGGCGCTTCAGGCAACCATTATGAAACGAAGGATACAGCACCCTACCATGACTGCAAAAGTTAAGCACCCGCAGGTAACCAATTACGTCGCACAGGTCCGTGAATTTAATCGATTCTATGCAGGGCAAATTGGTCTCCTTCAAGAGAGATTTCTGGAGAGCCCGTATTCGTTGACCGAGGCACGCATCATGTTCGAACTCTCACGTCGAGATAACATGACGGCAGTAGAACTTGCCGCGCTCCTGGGCATCAATCCTGGATATCTGAGCCGCATTCTCAAACGGTTTGCCTCGCGAGGGTTCATCAGGCGTATGCGGTCCCCGTTGGACCGAAGGGAGCTTCTGTTGAATCTCACGAGTAAGGGACACAAAGTTTATGCCCCTTTGAATGCTCGCGCCAACAACGAGGTTCGGAGCTCGCTAAGGCACCTTTCCCCGCGCGAGATTGGTAAATTGCTAGAGTCCATGGATACAATTCGCCAAATGCTGAGCCGCCCCGAGACGCATGTCTGAAGCTTAAGCTGTGTGATCGACAAAGGTCCGGCCCGTGATCGCTTGGCGCGAGGTACGCAGCGCGCAATGGTCAGGTCCTGTCTTATCGCTACAGTCGTTAAACAAATCCAGTCCTTTGCGGCTAAACACGGGCGGCGGCCACCACAACCAATGGTTCGCTCCCAACGGTCCGATCGATTACGCTTCCCAGCCTGTCCAGTTCTCTAAATTCAGTTCCCGAACGGTTCTCGGCCTGATGGAGCGAGGCTGAGCGTGCAATTCAACTGGCTCGGAAAACCGCCGGTTCCCATTCCCATGGGCAGCAGACTATGACAAAACGTTGCGGCTGGCGAACGGGGCTTGACTGTTTGTCCTCGGACTCCATCCGAGCAACAGACCTCCGAGCAGGCATGCCAAGATCTCGAGGGCGAAAAGAAGAAAGACGCTTACCCTGAACAAGACACTCCACTCTCCCGGTGGGAACACCTGTTCACAACATCCCCAGCAGGGCTGTTGTGTCGTGTGCGATTATTGTAGTGGCAATTCCGGTGTGTCTCTCTTGGGTACCCGCTGGTCATATGCCGTTGCCGCTAGTAGCATTCAGTTGTGCCGTTTCGGCGCGACTGCTTCAGGGCAGCGGGATAACGCTTTTGTGGATAGGTGGAGTCGGCACCCCCCCTTCTTATCGCGCGGATATTCCTGGGCCCTCTACCCACGGCTCACTACTTCCCATGGCTGATATGGTTGGGTTTGACGAGTTCATGCAAGGCGCTGCAGGAAATAGTTCAACTTGTTGAATGCTTTGCCTTTGATCAAAGTTCGGTTCAGGCATAACGACCCGATTGCGCTTCCTCTCGATTGGGGCGAAGGCAGAGCTCTCTCTGCGGAATCCAGTGATTCAGCCTCGCGCTAGCCTGGCTTCCAGGCCGCATTTCACTTTTGGCCATTCGGAGGCCAAAATCGAATACCGGGCTGAATCGCGCGGGATGCAGTCAACAGCCATTCGGTGCGATCGAAGTATTCCCTCAAACTGTGCTCCTATCCGTTCAAGCGCCGCACGTGACCGCTCGTTACGCACATCCGCATGAAAGCAGACTCTGAAGACCTGCCATGCCTCGAATGCGTGCGTAAGCATGAGCAACTTCGCCTCAGTGTTCACTGGGGTCCGTACTGCAGATTGGGTCAACCACGTGTGTCCGATTTCGCACGCATCTGGAAAAGCTCGATCATGCCGTGGATGACTCGGTGGCCAATCCCATGACTCCATGTTCCAAAGCCTGGTGGAGCCAATGATTGCCTCGTCCGCAACACGAATTATCGCGAATGGCAGCGCTGTTCCGGCGTGCTTCCAAAGAAGAGCGGTCTCGACGTACTTAGTTGCGGCTGCCGTGTCCTGTGGTACACGACTCCAGCGGTACAGTAACGGATCCGCATTGGCCGCCTTAACCAATCCCTCGATGTGGTCGAGGCTAAGTTGTTCGAGGCGCACGTGATTGCCTCGCAAGCTCAAGTCGGACTTCACCAGGTTCCCGTGTTTTGAGGGCATGGTTCTGTGTTATATTTTCACTCACAACGCTTGCCTGAGGCAACTATCCTGGCGTAGGCCTCAAATGCCCATCTTGGTGGCGGCGCTTCCAGAAAAAGCAAGATCGAACCGATACCGTCTTATGAGGAAGAACCTATGCTGTTGTCCCTATTGCAAACCAGCGATCAACGCAGGCACAGGCCACTGACTCATGGTCATGCAAGGCCCGAGCGCAGTTGTGTCGAGCCGCGCGGGTTTGCTAGTTTGGCGTAGATGCCGCCGTCTATGCCCGAACAACTCAGCAGGACCATTGAGACTCTTTACCGATCGGAATCGGGCCGGGTTCTGGCTACGCTCGTGCGCCTCCTTGGAGATCTGGATCTCGCCGAAGAGGCCTTGCACGAAGCATTCGCCGCCGCTCTGGAGTCCTGGCCTCAGGCTGGTATTCCAGACAATCCGCGCCCCTGGCTGATTTCAACGGCACGCTTTAAGGCCATAGATAGGATACGCCGGCGCGCGCACTTCGACAGGGCACAGAGAGATATTGCGCTCTACATGGAAGCGCGCCTTAACGAAGCTTCCCTCGATGACGAGAAGATCGAAGATGATCGCCTGCGTCTGGTCTTCACCTGCTGCCACCCCGCTCTGCCTCCGGAAGGACAGGTTGCGCTCACCCTGCGCGAAATCTGCGGCCTGACCACGGAGGAGATTGCCCGGGCGTTTCTGGTTACGCCGGCAACGCTCGCCCGACGCATCGTGCGCGCCAAGGGAAAGATTCGAGAGACACCGATTCCGTACGAGGCGCTGACGCCCGAGGAATTGCCGGAACGGCTGGACGCGGTGCTTCGCGTCATCTATCTCGTCTTTAACGAGGGTTACTCGGCGGCGGCGGGGGCCGAGGTAACGCGGGCCGAGTTAACCGGCGAGGCGATTCGATTGGGCCGCTTGCTGACCGAACTCCAGCCAGAGCCGGAAGTGATGGGGCTGCTTGCTCTGATGTTGCTGCAAGAATCCCGTCGCGCCGCCAGAACTTCTCCGGCCGGAGAGCTGATTTTGCTGGAAAACCAGGATCGCTCGCTCTGGAACAGGGAGCAGATTGCCGAGGGAGTGGCATTGCTGGAGAAAGCCAGGAAGTGCGGCAACTTCGGCTCTTATACACTGCAGGCTGCGATTGCGGCCGTTCATGCGGAGGCGCAATCGACCGCCGTGACCGACTGGCGGCAGATTGTTGCGCTTTACAACCAATTGGTACGAATTCAGCCTTCGCCAGTTGTACAACTCAACCGTGCCGTGGCAATTGCCGAGCGCGATGGTCCGGAGGCCGGTCTGGCGCACATCGACGCGTTGTTGGAAGATGGCGAATTGGGAAATTATTACCTGGCGCATTCAGCTCGTGCAGAGTTGTGCCGCAGGCTCGGCAGAACAGCTGAGGCTCGGTCCTCTTATGAGAGAGCTCTGGCGCTGACCCAACAGGAGCCAGAGCGGCAATTCCTGCAAGAACGAATTCGGCAGTTGAAATAAAAAAGTGCAATACCTGTCCATTTTCGGCCTCTCGAACGACTATTTGATAGCAGAACGACGAGTTACGGCTTTCTGAGCCACAGAAAACATGGAGAAGTCATGCCACAGTATCTAGTTGCTGTCTACCGCACCGACGACTACGACCCGTCCGTCGAAACCGAAGCGACTATCGAGGCGATACACGCGCTCAACCGCGAAATGATTGCTGCCGGCGCTAGGAAGTTCGCCTGCGGCCTTTCCCCGGCCGGCAACGCCAAGTCGCTGCGGGCCCAGCCCGACGGCAAAGTGCTCGTCAGCGACGGGCCGTACACCGAGACCAAGGAGCATATAGGCGGTTTCTGGATACTTGAAGCCGCTGATATTGACGAGGCGCTGGTGTGGGCGCGCAAGGGTGCCGTCGCCTGCAGGGCGTCGAGCGAGGTGCGCGAGCTTCTTTTCCGCCCGGCTCCGACACAAGAGCCCTGCGGAAGCAAGTAAACAACCTGGCCATTGCGGCCCCCGGAACACGCGCCGTAGTGACGTGATGAACGAGCCGGCGAAACCGCATGTTGCGTTCCGACGAACCCTGCTTTGCGTTGACGTTTTGGAGAGATATGAAAGCCGTTAAACAGCTCACGAATTCAAAGTCATATCTCGAGGCCTCGGCCTTTTTATTCGAATTCCGGCATGTTGATAGGTGAGCCGTCGCTTAGGGTGTTCGAAGTCAAAGGCGGGTATCTCGAATCCGAGTTGGCGCAGAACTTTAGCCCTTCTAAACCTCTGATCCGGCTCAGGGTCCGTAAAATCTATTTGCCGACGTAGCAAGCGCGGGCTCGGCGAACGCTGCTGGATTCCACGGCACTCCGCCGTTTACAGCGGAAAAGCCATCAGAGATACCTCGACACCTTTGAGGCCCTAACCATGGATCCTGCACTTTTTGCCGGCTTCTCAAATCCTGATCCAGGTCCGCTCGCGACGAATCGCCGGCAAAAAATGGTAAATATAGGAGGTAGACCCGTGATCGTTCCCACTAACAAGTCGCCTCATACGAGAAGCCATCGCGCCGAATCGCTCAAGATTCTGCTGGCATTCGCCGCAATTTATGTGGTGTGGGGATCCACCTATCTCGCGATCCGCTATGCGGTAGAGACGATTCCACCTCTGGTGACGGCAGGAATTCGTCACACGATTGCGGGCGGGGTTTTATTGGTGTGGGCTTACGCACGAGGATTTCGCGCAAAGCGCGAGCACTGGATTGCGGGGGCGATCGTAGGAGCGCTCTTCTTCCTAGTGGGACACGGCACACTGCATTGGGCGGAGCAGCATGTTGCCTCAGGGCTGGCAGCGTTGCTGATTGCGACCGAGCCGATGTTCATCCTCGTACTCGCGTGGGCCAGCGGACAGCAGAAGATCAGCCGGCTGAGCGCGCTAGGCCTGGCGTTCGGAGCAGTGGGAATCGCGATCCTGACGGGCACAGAAGTGACTAAGGGAAACTCGAGCCTTTTGGGGTTGATTGCAGTGCTGGCCGGTTCGTTGTCGTGGGCGGCAGGCGTGGTGATCTCACCCAAGCTGAAGTTGCCCGCGGACGCTCTGGCACGCACGGCTGTGCCTCTAGTCTGCGGCGCTGTGATGCTGCTGGCAGTGGCGGGCGTGGCCGGCGAATTTCAAACCCTGCCCTGGTCGGCGGTTTCGCTTAAATCCATTCTTGGTCTGGCCTACCTCATTCTCTTCGGATCGATTATCGCGTTTACGTCCTACACGTGGCTGCTGCAGCGTGTCCCGCCCACGGTGGTAGCGACGCATACGTATGCAAATCCCGTCGTTGCGGTGTTGCTCGGGTGGTTGCTCGCGTCCGAAGCGCTGACTACGCGACTGGCGGTGGCGTCAGTGGCAATTCTGGGAGCGATCGTGCTGATCCGAAAAGGCGAACGCGACGTCGAAAGACACAAAACCGCTGCAGCTTCTGTTCCGGCCAAATCCTACGAGCAATGCGCGTGGGGCTCAGTGTGCCCGCCTGATCAGAACACTCGAAAATGAAAAGAACCACCCTCTCTTGTGACAAGGGTGGGCTCCCATCGATCCCTTACTCCCATTCCAGTCGTATGTCATCGATCTAAAAATCGACGTCAGTCTGGCGCTGAGGGCGTCACTTGCTTTCCCTCATCGCACCTTCACATCAGTCTAGGTGCGGTGCGACAAAACCGAACTGCCTATCGCAACATCTTTACGAAACTTCTGCCGTCTCTGCATTGAGCTTGTGGTTTTGCTCTGCGTAACGACTTGCGAGCGAATCGGCCAATATCCAGACAGCTCCCACCGCGGCCAAGTTATAAGCATTGCCGCCCCAGGCCGCGTGGTCTTTGGGATATGCAAAAATGAAAGGCGGTAATGCCACTAGATTGAAGACAAAGAACATGAGCGAAAGCAGCCGTGCAGCCAGAACGTCCTGAATTCCCGAAAGTATGGCGAGGCCAGCAAGAACGAAGCATATTCCCGTTACAATCACCCAGAACGCTTCTCCCAGAGGCATCCAGTTGGGGACATAAACCAGGTTGTCTTTGATGTCCGTCAGTTGCGCCAACCCGAAGTCGATCGAGCAGAGTCCAAATATCCAGCGAGCGATAAGCACGATTTGCGGCCACCAAGAACCGGGCGTCAATGACGAATATAGGAGTGCACCTGGGGCGGACGCGACGAGTTGCGAGCCGAAGCCACCGAACACACCGATGAGAATAGGAATTCGAAAACCGAGGACGAGCGGGGCCGTGTAGAACCGAGGTAACCAAAAGATCGCAAAAATTAAATAGATCGCAGTGAGGGTGGCTGCACCAGCGCGAGCGCCGCGGCGCCACAATATTGCCGTGCCCCCTGCGATCATCCATAGAGCCGTGATGTATGCGAATACGGTGCGACCAGGAATGTGGTCGCCGAACGCCTGGATCGGTTGGTGGGAAGCGTCGAAATTGCCCCAGATGACGTCAAAAATACCCGCAGCAAAGGATCCAAAACCATAAACGTAAATGCCCAACTTTGTCACTGGGCATTCGCTGGAGCTTCCAGCCATTCGTGTCCTCCGTCAGCGCAGGGTGCCTCGACAACCAGGAGGCTCGAACCCTCACTCTGGCAGTTTGCGCCATCTCCTGCCTCAGGAGTTATCTCGCCCGTCGAATAACCGGAGAGCCGTCGTTAAGGCTCTCCGGTACGGCGGGGGGCGGGCATGAGCACAGATGCCTGACACCTTTCCGATTCTTTGCCAGCAGAACGGCCTACCGACTTCATCAAGCAGAACTCAGATCTGAATACCTGCGCACCACCAGTGAAATCGGCAAGCCGACTAGGAACATGACTATGGTGACATCCTTCACTGCGGGAAGCGCAATTTTTACATGATAGGCGGACAAGGGCAGCACGATGTAATTCATAAAAGCGTAGACCGCAACTCCGTAAATGAGCCCAGATGCGATGGCGTGCCGTTGCAGGAACTTCAACTTGCGGCTTGCCAAGTAGAAAACTGCCGCGGCCGTAGTAGCGATCAAAAAATGAAAAAAAGCTCCAAGTGCTGCAGTTGCCAGTCCTCCCTTAAAAGAAGACATTCCTAACAGTCCACCAGCGATGCCCTGGAGGAGAGAGACAGGGCTTCTTCCCTCCAGACCAGCTTCCACAAATGCGGCGGTTATATCGAGAGCTCCCGCCAGCAAGCCGGCCCACCCAATAGCTCGGTAGGCCTGGGAGCGTCGCGGAAGAAGTGAAGAGGGAGTTGCCGTCATAGAACCCCGAAATAAATAAGGTTTTTACGCAGTCTGCTGCATAGCCGCCGGTCGTGCTCGTCCAGGGGCGAGCCACGAGCTGCCACGGTATGAATCCGTCACTACCCAAGCCGCGGCCGTCAGCACCCAGGTGACGAGAACCTCGCCCCATTGAAATCTGTTTAATGAGCGTGTGGCCACTGCAGGGACCCACACCAGCACTAAAAACAATGCCATCTCTAACGCTGAAAGCGCGGTTGCGAGCCTTGCCCACACGCTGATGAGGACCGCCCCGCCTGCAGCAATGAATGCCGTATCGGTAAAATACACCCACGCGACGTGCGCTGGCAGCCAGCCAGGCACCATCGAGGCGGTATGATCGAAATATTGAAAATGGGCGATGCCGAAAGGGATTACGGCTGCACCATAGAGTGCTCTCGCGATGCGCAGACCCTTGTCGCCGATGGTCACTGCAAACACTGCATGACCGCAACTTGCTATGCGCATTCTCCTAATCCTCGGGCGGTATTCCAGTTCATCGAGTAGACATATCCATCGTTGCCAAGGGAATACTGGTCGGCTTCTAACTAATTGGTGGAGACAGAATGATATTGAAAATGGCTCAAGACAATACCCACTTGACATAAATTCTGTATAGCCATTATGTTGCGGCAATGAAAGAAAGCGTCTTCCGGATTGTCTCCGGTCATTCACATCCAAACGCGAGGCTCAGACTCGCTATACGGGCAGGTTTGCGAGGGTTATCGGAAGGCGATTTTGGACGGGAGCTTGCGGACAGCCAACGGTTTCCTTCTATTAACATCGCTTCTGTTTTCGGGATCAAAGTGTTCGCCCCGGCGGGACAGTCTTCTGCGCCACCAAGGCGGCTGTGCGCGCGTTGACTGAAGGGCTGCGGATGGAACTGCACTCCCAAAATATCCGCTGCACCATGATCTCACCTGGCGCGGTTGCTACGGAACTGCCGGAGAGCAGCTCGGACGAAGCGACCAGAAAGAATTTGCGCGAGTTCATGAACATGGCCATCCCGGCCAGCACGATGGCGAGAGCGGTCGCTTACGCCATCGAGCAACCAGCCGACGTGGAAATCGACGAGGTCGTCGTCGGGCCCACGGCGCAGGACTTCTAACACGGAGGCAAACTATGAACCCTTTCTACTTGTCCCGTTGGCCCCGATTCTTGCAGGTGTCTCGTGTGGTGCTGGCGGTCTCTATGATGCTCGCAATATTTCAACTGCCCGCTCAAGCCCGGGGAAAGGAACATCCCGTGAAATACCCGACTTTTTATCGCACGATACAGGTAGATGGACTCTCCATCTTTTACAGAGAGGCCGGGCCGAGAGACGCGCCAACGCTTTTGTTGTTGCACGGGCTTCCTTCCTCATCCCGGATGTTCGAGCCTCTGTTCTCTCGCCTGTCCGATCGCTATCACCTTATCGCGCCGGATTACCCCGGCTTCGGACACAGTGACTGGCCAGACCCGAAAAAATTCGCGTACACGTTCGATCATATCGCCGAAACCATGAATCACTTCACAGAAACTCTTGGGCTCTCGCGCTACACACTTTACATGCAGGATTACGGCGGCCCCGTGGGTTTTCGCATGACGTTGGCCCATCCGGACCGAATCGAGGCGCTCATAGTCCAGGATGCTGTGGCGCACAACACGGGTCTGGGCGCGATCTGGAAGACGCGTCGGGCCTTTTGGGCCGACCGCGCCGCCAACGAAAGCGCGCTTCGTGCCAACCTGGTGTCGTTGCAGACGACGCGCACGCGCCATGTCGGAAGCGATCCCAACGTGGAACGCTATGACCCCGATCTGTGGACGGATGAGTTTTCTTTTCTCAATCAGCCCGGCCAGATCGAGATTCAGAGCGACCTCTTCTACGACTACCGCACCAACGTCGAAAACTATCCCAGGTGGCAAGCTTGGATGCGTGAGAAGCAGCCGCGCCTGCTGGTGATTTGGGGCAAGTATGAGTCATCGTTTGACTCCTCGGAGCCGGAATCCTACCGGCGAGATGTGCCCAAGGCTGAAGTCCACATTGTCGATGGTGGTCATTTCGCGCTGGATACAGCAGCGGATGAAATTGCGGCGCTTGTCGGTCAATTCATGAAGACGCAGAACTGAGTACTACCATTCACGAAGCATTGGCCGGTTCAAGGTGGTCAAGGAGGCAAGATTTTATGGGCAAAAGATTCGTACTACCGGAAATTCGCTTCTTTCCCCCTTAGTAGCGATTGAAGTCGACGAATAATGCCGGACGACCGGGCAGGTTTTGCGTTTCAGCCGGAAGAGGGAGGAACGGAGTTCATGGCGGGCCTGTTCCCCTTCCAGCTACGGCCTGTGTGATAATTCACTGCAGGCGTTGCTTCAAGTATTTGTCGGGCAGAGCATGGCCTGGATCCTCGTTCTCCCAGCAGGTCGAGAGAATCCACCACCGGGCGCCGTCATTGATCAACTGGAAGCTGTTGACCCCGCGGGTGAAGGGCTGCTCGCCCTTAGCGTGACGCGATTCGTAGGTGCTCCAGACATGGACCATATGGTCCCACTGCTCAACGCGGTTGGCGATCGGCGTCTCGAAAAAACCCTGGTTGGCGAATATCTCTTTACCGCGTGTGACGAAGTCCTCGGGAGTCAGGATCCTGGCGGTGATCGTACCCTTGACGTCGCGGCGGGTAGGAATCAGTCGTGCGCCAGGATAGTAGAGCGTGCGGAAACGGTCCCAATCGCGTGGTGCTCCGGCGGGGCCCGAAATCACATCATAGACCGCCGCCAGGAGGTGTTCGATGGTGTCGACGTCTCCTGGGCGGGCGGCAGGGGCCTGGGCCGCGGCTGTCGAGGGCGAAGCCGAAGATTGCGGTGGCGCCGTTTGAGCAACGCATGCGCTTGCGACGAGGATCGAGATGCCGATAAGTTTTCCCATGCATACAAATGTAGCATGCGTTTTGGATGCCCTGGCAAATGATCCTCGGGTTCTGTCAGGACTGGATGTTAGCGTATGTCTCGTGTTCCAGCGCTAATTAGCACGAAAAAGCCCATCGCTCTAGAGCGCCAAGCTTATGCGCAACTCCGCGTGAGGAGGGTCGCACGTGCAGAAACGACCTTCCGCAGCAGCGGAATAATTTGCGTTTGCAAAGCCTTAATTCGCTTTAGGAAGGTCGAGTCTTTCGCTTCGCGTTCAATCTAATGAAGTACTGCGTCCATTCCTGTTGTATTTCATCTTCGGTTGCGCCGCTGTCATACGAAGGGGAAATTAGCGGGCGTGCCTGATGCACATCCATCAGCACGAAGGCTCTAATTGCAATCTCCGTCTGGCCTTTACCCACATCAACCCATCTTTCCGAATAGAATCTCTTTAGGTCCTGGTACAGGCCACCGCCAAGCACTACCTGTGCTGTGCCCTTGAAACGGTAACCCTTTCGACAGAACTGATCCACGACATTGACCTCAATTGAAGAATTAGTGGCAAGGTTGCGAATTGTGCCAGGGGACCGAATATCAATAAAGACCAACCGAGAATCGTCAAGAACGGCAATCGTTCCTTTGGGGGAAAGATTCGCCGTTCCATCCGGACAAACTGTCGCAACGAAGGCTAGGCGCTGCTCATTAACGACTCGCTTCATATCAGTGGTGAGCCGAAATTTCTCGGATGCTCGGTTCGACGTTTCTATTTCTGTGGGGCTCATTTGCGCCACTCCTCTCCCTGCTGATTTCAACAGCGGTCGTCAGATCAGTGTCATGATCCCAAACGGGACATTTCGCAGCAAGCCGCCGAACGTCGCTCAGCTGCACTGGTCGTATTTCAGCCGAACCGGCGCGCTTGAGACCTGTTTCGCACCGGTAGCCAACTGCAGCCGCCGAGCCGCGCACTCTTCGGTGGCCAGCATGGAAGTTGGTTCAGGCCAGCTATGCATCGTGCTTCATCACCAGAATAACCTCGTCGTGTACGGCGCATCAACGCAGGCCTCTCCGTCAGCCTCGTTCGCCCAGACCGAGAAATTATTTTTCCGCACATTCCAAAAGAGCCGGCCAGCGAAGTCGGCCATTGATAACTCGCTCGAAGTTGGGATGTCATTGGGTAGCGAAGGATAAAGGTGCCGAGTGCATTCTCGAACTTTTGTGGCTCGTCCACAAACACTGCGTGGCCCGAATCTTCGCTAGCGGCGATGCATTTCATGTTTGTAATGAGTTTTCCACGGCCCCAACGCCGTCCCAATACAGATGGTGTCAACGTCCGCCCCCATCGTGTGCTGAACGTTCGCCGGGACATACAGGAAGCTTCCCACCGGATACGTCTTCGCTCCCGTTTTATCGAGTTCCGGTCCGGCAGCGACCTTGAGGGCCCCAGAAACTACGGCAACTCGGGCGTCATGATTATGAAAGTGATGCTCCCAATGGCCGGCCGGAAGGAAGAACGCATAAGTGAACGCCTTACCCGGTGTGTCTTTGTTGCCCTCTAAGACTGCCCATTTCGTTCCGTCCGAATCTGTCCTTTGCCAAACAATATTCTCAGGATTCCACGTTTTTACCGCTGTGCCTTGTCCAAAGGCCAGCGTACCCGCCAAAACAAGGATCAGCACAATAATAATCTTCACGTTTTCCTCCGGTCCATGTATTGAGTTCTGTAACCGAAGAAAATCTTAGAAGGGACTACGAAATGTGTTCTATCCGTTTCTTGCCATCAAATTTTTTCTGGGCCGGGTCTGGCCTGCCCGCCAAGCTGCACGTGGGTCACATCGTTACTCACGTTTCGGTTGCGGAGCATAACAAGCGTAAGCGCAATGCCCTTGAGGCGGCTCCCCCGCTCGGTACACTCTCCAGCGAAAGAATGGGAATCGCTTCTTACCTCGCACGATTTTTCAACAAGTTAATGCACAGTAAACGAGAAACATGCCCAAAACTACGGTGACAATCGCGCTTATTCTCACCGTCGTTCGATAACATCACATTCCGATTCATGCGCCTTCTGCTCTCACGACAGCGATTATTTTGCGGCGTCAGGCAAAGGGAGTGACACCTGACCGTGCACGTATCGCCAGCCCGACGGGGTTCGGGAGTACGTATCACTGAACCAGACATGCCAGTCAAAGGGTTTTCCCTGGTCAGTGCCTTTGAGCCAGAGTCTTGAGGTAACCACCGCGGTGTCTCCCCAAACCCGAACAGTTTGATCCGAGTCCTCCTCCTGGTGCTCGTACTTGATACGGTGTGTGCGCGCCATATCGAGCAAGTCAGACTTGGTGTAGACCTTTCCGGAGCCCGTTACTACCGCAAAGTTATCGCCCAATATCCGATCCATCGTCGCCACGTCGTTGACCTTGACTGCGGCCTGATACGTGGTGTCGAGACCCGAGACTACCTTTTGGTCCGAGTCCGAGCTTGCGCTCGCTGCAACACATGCCATCGCCGCGAGCGAGGCAACCAGAACGAATTTGAGTCCACTCGTCACTAGATTCATTTCCTGCACCCTCCAATGGTTGATCCCAGGTTCGTCTACCACGCGAACGGCGTCAGGCGATCGCTGGTAACATACTCTATATATCAAAGATAATTTGATTATGTCAAAGGAAGGATGCCTGTTTTGGTTCCCTGCGCGGAGAGTCAGGTCGACCATTTTAGGGGTGGGTTTACGATGGGGTAAATAAATTATCCAGACTCATGGAATCCAGAAGGAAGGAGAATACCGAAGCAACGCGTGCTGCAATCATCGCAGCTGCCAAAGAGCATTTTGCTTGCCACGGATATGCAGGCGCAGAAATCAACAGGATTGCCACCGATGCCCGCGTTACCACCGGCGCTGTCTACCATCACTTTTCCGGCAAACGCGCCCTCTTTCAGGCCGTAGCAGAGCAACTCGAAGTGGATATTCTCAACGCAGCCTCTGCAGTTGAGGGAACCGATCCTTGGCTTCGTATGCGCGCAAGGTTCGAGAAGCTCATCGACTTCTGCGCATCACCCGAGGTGCAACGGATCACTTTTATCGAGGCGCCACAGGTCATCGGTCCAGAAGAGTGGCGAACGATCGAACTTCGCTATGCTTACGGTGGCATGCGGCAGGCATTGGCGGCGTTAAGGGCTGCGAAGGTGGTTAAGCCATACCCCATCGATTTGATCGCGCGTATGCTGCTGGCGCTGCTCCACGAAACTTCTGCCGAGGTCGCCCGTTCAAAAGGCGACCTTGTTGTACGTAAACAAGTATCGGAAATGGTGGCCGATGTATTTGCTTCGCTGACCAGGTGATGTTCATTTCTGGTCAGCGGGTCCTTTTCCATTGTTTTGGCATTAAAAGAAATACGCCTGATTGACGTCAGATCGTTTCCAGCACCGCTTGTGGCCGGGCTTTTGCTTCCAGGGCTACGAAGTTCCTCCGCTCGGGGGCCGGGTTGAATAAGGTAATTCCGGATATGGATCGCTCGCTACACTTCGGGATTCTCAGAAAAAGGCGCTTGATGTAATCTTGGCTCTACCCGCATTGGAGATCCATGGTCACTGCGCAAAACCCCGCGCTCAAGTCGGTTGCGGTCGCGGAGGCGGCGCGAAGCCCAAGAATCAAGTCGGTGGATGCGCTTCGCGGCGCGATCATGATCCTGATGGCGATCGATCATGTCCGCGACTTCATCAATTCGGCCGCCATGTCCTTCAATCCTACCGATCTCACCCGCACTACAACGGCTACTGTCATTTTCGTGAAAGGTTGAGTACGGGCGTTCGCGAAAGCCTGAATCGATCCTCGCCTCCGGATTCCACAACGGCAGAGCCCTCTTGCCGCATAGCGCTGGTCACGTCACCTTCCGGAACAGACGAAGAAAAGCGATGAACCGGGATCCCTGGTGACCGGCGCGGTCCCGGCAAATCGCCAGGGTATTTTGCGCTTTTGACTCCGACGAAAGCTCTTCGAACAGATTTAAAGCTTATCCGGTAGTTTGCCGGTCTCCATCACAATTGGTTTTGCCCATTCCGGCACTCTGGACAATTCGCAGATGTCCGCTATTTTGCCCCGAGTGAAGTGGAGTATCAGCCTGGGTTGTGGAGATTGACCGGCGCTCATGTCGACCTCTTCGCTGTTGTCATATACGAGGAGTTCGGTCAATGTGGGAAGCAGTTGGATGAGGTTGAGACGGCTGTGTGTGTACCGTTCGCGAATCTTTTCCTCGGGAATATCATGTCCGCCGATTTTGACTCTCGCGCGGACACGAGCAACATGGAGTTCGGGGCTCATCAGTCCTACATACCAGATTCGCACCTCCATACCTTCAGAGAGTGCTTTTTCCAGCAATGCAGTGATGCTTGTGCCGCCTAGGGTCGTCTCGAACGCATAGTTGAGCTTTCTGAAGATTGCGCACTCCAGCAGGCGCCTGCCTTCCCACCATGCTGCACTGTTAGCTTCAGCGACTGAAATCCCTGGGTTGGCTGCAAGAATACGTTTTGCTGCCTCGTCCGGGTTGAAATACTCAACCCCCTTGTCCAAAAACATGGCGCCGGCGATGCTGCTCTTCCCCGCGCCATTAGTCCCTGCCAGTACGTAGATGCAAGGGGTTTCGCGTGATTCAGCCATGTTTACGCGCCGCTGCTAAGGCTGCTTTTCCCAGCTGGGTTGGGGAAGCGTGGAAAGCATCGTCCATGCCTTTCCGGGCCGCGGGGCTCTGCATGTTCGAGAGAAGGGAGTCGAATTCAGCGCTGAGCGCGTTGATCTTCCGTTCAGAGGCGCCTGAAAGGGCATTAAATTCATCCAGCGACAGCATGACTGCCTTCGGAGTATCGTGCTTGGTAATAAAAACAAGTTCTCCCTGCATAGCCTTTTCAAGAACACGTCCAAACTCGTTCTTCGCCTCAGTGGCGGTAAACGAAGCCGACCTGCTGTGGAGAGGATTTCTGGTCTGGCGCACGACTGCAGGCGGCAGTTCCCGATTCAAACGAACGCCCAGGGCGGCGGTCCTTTCCAGAGTCTCAGTTCCGATGGGCTTGAACAGTGACTGGAGGACACCAAGCTCGGCCGCCTGAACTGCGACTTCGTTATCCGGTCTGTCGAGGATCAAGACAAGCTCGAGCTTTCCAAGGCGTTCGCGGATCTTGCGAAGCAGCATAAGGCCACTCATTTCCGGAACATTACCGGCGCTGATGCAAACGTCGAATAGATCGTTCTCTAAATGACGGAGTGCGTCGGCCGCCTCAAAGGATTCAGTTACGTCGAAGCCCGCACGCAACAGTCGATCGCTGTAGGTCTGAAGCAATAACCGATCCTGGCCGACGATCAAAACACGCCCTTTGGATTCCATGGTTCGAAGGATCCTCTTTGCACGCCGGATTGAATTATAGCCAATTTAGCCAAAATGGTCAATATGGCTATTTTATCGGCTTTAACTTCTATATGTTGATTTTTGAGTCCACTAAAACCGCATCCTTTATATATATGTTGATTCTTGAGTCCACTAAACCGCAGATAAAGGCTCAACTCCTCGCCCGAAGTGCTTCCCCGGCGAAATTTGATCAAAATGCTAATGGCTGGAATTTTTGAACTTATCCAAGCTGCAAATTCATCGTTTTGCTCTGGAGGAGGTCAAGCAGCTTTGGTCCATGCCGAATCTTATCGAGATGCGTTATACAAATGTTGTGTCCTGAATAACGACAATTTCGAGCATATCGAAGCCGACATTGTGGATGGCAGGCGTGAAACATGAAATATGCGCTTTCTGGGGAATAACGGCCCGGCTCAGGCATTCGCAACTTCAAACTTGATCGCTTCTAATTTGGGTGCAAGTTGTTCACGTGCATGTCCGCAAGGGACGACGCTGTGCCGAAACAAGGAGATCAATTTAGAACGCTTAAGTTCTTATCGCGGGAACCGCCATGGCGACAACGCTCGCGCGTGAACCGCCCGGAATCAAGCTCAACTGCTCAGTCCGTATAAGTGCGCTCCTCTAAATGCTGTAGTGGGCAACGACCCGTGTCACCTTGCCACCAGCGCCCAATTCCATAAACTCACCCGTGCAAGTCCCCTTTTGATTTGTGTAGTACAGCACTAAGCTGTTCAGACCCGCCAGGACATCCTTCAAATCGAAGTGCAGTTCGGGGTAGGCTTTTAGTCCGCGCTGAAAGTAATCTCGCAGGGAGGCTTTACCACTTACCTTCCCGTTAGGGATGCCTAGAAGCTGCTGGGCAGCCGGCGAGACCAGTTCGACTCGTTCATCATAGTGGCTGATGATCGCTTCCAAATCATGAGCATTCCAAGCTGCAATCCAATGCTCGGCCAATTGCCGAATCTCATCTCGCGTCATGTGTCATTTCCCTCCAGTTTCGACTTTGTCTTGCATGGAGCGTTAACGGAAACTTTGTAGCTTTAATTATGAATGGATTGCCAGCAAACCGGAAATTGACTATTTCCATATCCCACGGACAAAATACGGGTGCGTCGGGCGGCATCCAGGATTGCCGGCAACTTTGGGCGAGGACCCCGGCCGGCAGCCAGAGTGTGAATAAGCAGAGAGCGTGCACGATTTTCATGTCACGTACCCTTCCAATCGTTGTCGCGGGGTCAGTGGCATTCCTCTAGGGGTGCCAGCTCAATCTTGTACTGCTGGAGTGCGAGAGTAAGCTTTTGGCTGATGGTCGACCACGACTCGCCTTTCGTGTCGTCCGTGATCGCCAAGGCAATCTCGCGACCACACGAGGTAACGATTTCCAGTTTTCCTGGCGGTGCAAGTTGCTTCATGAGTTCCGGATCTCCAAGTAAGGGACGTCCCCCGATAACCACAAGCCGAACGCTTCCCGATGGCGCGTCCAACACGGCCGTTGTCGGCGATGAACTACTCTTGCGAAGGACAATGAAGTCGGCGAGCTTGTTCGGCGCAAGCGATCCGATCTTGTCATCGGCGCCGGCCAGTGTTGCTGGAGCTGATGTCACCATCGCCATGAGCTCGTCGTTCGTCAATGGTGGCGGAGCTTGCTGAAGATTCCAGTGATAGGCGAACTGCAATTCGGAGAGGCTACCGAAACTTCCTGTAGGGCTCCAGTCCGGAGCGATCGCGAGCGCCAGCCCCGCTTTCTTCACGGCGCGCACGTCCGCCGTCTTCCCATACAGCTCAAAGTTACTTCGCGGCGACCATATGAATCCGATACCCTTTCCTGTCATTTCGCTGAATTCCGGCTCTCCTAAAGCTACGCCATGGATGATCACAACGCCGGCACGAAGTAGACCACGCGCTTTGAATACCTTAAATTCCCGGGCTGCGCTCGCGTCGGCGCCTTCAGCGAGATGCACGATATAAGCCTTGATTGTCTTCGCATCAAGCTCTTTGAGGACGGTCTGGTTGTCCGCGTCAGGAAGCTCGAGCGGGAAAACGTTATAACGCACGGGTTCTGCGTTCACGGACGCTGTGTACAAGCCAGACGCGAAGTCCAGGTTCCGAGCCAAACCAGCGTCACATTCATTTCGCGGAGGAACAGCTGCGTCAGGAGAAAAACTGCCGATGACCGAGGTCGCGCCGCCGATCATGGCTTTTACCTCCGCATATCGTTCCATTTCGCAGCCGAGATTCTTTGCGATCAAGGCATATTCCGGTCCGCTGAGCTGCGCAGCATATTCGGGCAAAGCCTGCCAATCGTAGCGATTCCCCACCGGACGGGGTAGCCGCCAGCGCGGAAAGATGTTCCACGTGAGGTGATCATGCAGGTCTATGAGGCCGGGAAAGATGACCCCACCGACATCGATAACCGTGGTTCCAGGGCTTAAAGTGGCATTCTTGCCCACACTTCGGATAGTTCCGTTCTTTTCGACGACGAGCGTCGCATCATCGAGAAAACCGGATGGAGTCGCGATAGTTCCCCGGAAAGCACGGACCTGTTGAGCGTGAGCAGCGACTGCTAGGATGACAGCGCAAACAACCACTGCCGTGGCGCCGCGTCGCGGCATATCGCTAGTAGCCATAACACCCCACTGAATGTAGACGTTAGTGGAGGGCACTATACCGTATTTTGCAGAAAAGCAAATGGAATCGTTGTGGTGTTCTGGAAGACGGAACACCAGGGCCGTTCGTTACCGCGCCACGGACTAGCACGGGCCAAGATGTTGTAGCCGCTACTAGGCCTTGCCATCAAAGAGCGGGCAGCGGCATGCTCATGTGCGGCTGTGAGACAGGGCGGGACCGTATCCGGCGGGAAATCTGAACGTGAAAGGACAACGGCAGGCAGCAAGCTGCGCAATCTGCTGATTAAGACGTAAGCTGGCTGCGGTAGTAGCGCCTGCCGGGCCAAGGGCGGCGACGCCGATGTTCGCTCGCCTGCTGTTGTGCGCCTACTCTCGCAGGCGGAACCCTTTTCCCCTACCGCTGAAGGGCAGGGAATCGATCGGCAAAGAAGAAGAGGGCGCCTGCGCTGGCGGCGAAGATCGCATCGCGAGTTGCTCGCCAATAACTTCCAGCACCTGAGACCGGTTGGCGAGGATGACTCGCGTGAGTTGTTTGCTGCCCTTTTTCTTGTTGGTGAACACAAGTTGGGTGGTGAGTGACGGCTCTCCGGTTTCGATCGCGCGGGTAACCAGCGAGGCAATGACGTGCCGGTGTTCATCGCGCAACGCGAGCAAACCCACGCCGACAACGATGAATTGATACTCTCCCGGCCGAAATGTCTGGTCTCCGACCGTGAATTTGAAGGGAACAGTGGCCGTGATCACGTCATACGTACGTACCTGCGCCTCGGCCGGCAGCAGAGACGCCAACAGCAATGCAAGCAAAGGGCAACACAACACATATTTCATGACAGAGTTTTTCCTCCAGGGTTCAGCGCCGTGGAATGTGGCGAGGTCAATATCGGACTCGAGGAGATTTGGCCTCTTTTCCGTTAGCTCTGCTCGCCGCGATTCTTAAGCGCTTGTACGTTGGACACAAGGAAGACGCTATGAGAACCATGATCTGTTTTCATTGCGTCCATGAACCACTCTCATGCATCAGTGTCAGTACGTGAACGTCAGACTGGAGATTCGGCATCTGAAGCTGCTTGCAGCTGTCGCTGAGGCCGGCACTGTGACCGAAGCCAGCAAGCGCCTGCACGTCACGCAATCGGCTTTGAGCCATCAGCTGCGCGATGCGGAAGATATACTGGGCACGCCGCTCTTCCTGCGCCTGGGCAGGAAGATGGTGCTCACGCCAGCCGGGGAAACTCTATTGTCCTCCACGCGTCGCGTGCTGGAAGAGCTGGGCAATGCTGAGCGTATGATCGCCAATGCTGATGGACATGTGCAGGGCATGATCCGGCTGAGCACCGAGTGTTACACCTGTTATAACTGGCTCCCGCGATTGATGACGGCGTTCCACAAGTCTTTTCCCGGGGTGGAGATCCGGATCGTCGCCGATGTTACCTGCGACGTAGTGAGTGCGCTGCTGGAAGGGAAGCTCGACCTGGCGATTTCCTTCTGCGCGTCGGTTCCCGATAAGCGACTGCGCCAGCACACGCTTTTTGAAGACGAGATGCTGTTGACCATGTCGCCGCGGCATCCGCTGGCTCGAAGGGATTATGTGCGCGCCTCCGACTTGGCCGGCGAGACGATCCTGATCTATCCGCCAAAATCGGAGAGCACTCTGCTGGTCAATGTGATGAAGCCTGCCGGCGTGAGACCCGGACGTGTGATCGAGATCCCGTTAACGGAAGGGCTGATCGAGCTCGCAGCCGCCGGCTGTGGCGTCGGTATGCTCGCCAGCTGGGCCGTAGGCCCGGATATCCGGGCAAAAAAAGTCGTTGCTAGGCCGATCGGGCCCCACGGCCTGCATCGGACCTGGTACGCTCTTACCCGGCGTGACCAGCCTATGCCGCAATATGTGCAGGTTTTTCTCGAGCTATTGACGTCAGCTTCGCCGTTTCGAAAGCCGAATAAATGAATCACGACTTCTGGAGATACTCCAATATCTCCGGGCTATTCCAGTTTACAGGTCCCACGAACTTGCGCCGGACTGTCCCCGAGTGGTCGATAATCGTGGTTTTCGGGATAGTTTGTCGTCCCGTATAGATTGAAGCTCTTCTTATCGGCGCCGCGAACCTTGAGGAAGTTAACTCCAAACTGCCACAGGAATTGATGATAGTAGTCGTTGTGGTATCAATGCCCACGACGAGGATCGTCACTTGGACCCCATAAGCTCCTGCAGTTGAAAAAGTGAGATGCCGCGCGGAAGGCGATCCAATCGGGCTGAAGCAGAAGAGGCCGTCCCCGGCATCAGTCCACAACGAACAGCTTTGCTCCTGTTGTTGTCGAGGAACAAAGTGCTTCGGCGCTGTCGGCTAGGTGAAAGCTCATGCCTGGCGTGAGCGTGAATTTTCGGCCGTCTTTCAACTCGGTCTGGAGCTGGCCCTCGAGGCATAACAACACATGCCCCTTGCTGCACCAGTGATCGGCCAGATAGCCCGGAGTGTATTCCACTATTCGAACACGCACGTCTCCGAATATTCGAGTTCGCCGGTACGGTTTGCCTGTCTCATGCTTGTGCTCTGTGCGTTCAATACGCTTGGTTTATCTTGCGAACGCAGGTACCGCTGCCAATAGCATTGAGCCCGGTAACGTCAACCGCGGAAGCAACCGATTGGAGCGTATTTCGTCTATTCATCGGTAGCTTTCCTCCCTTGTCAAGATCCAATGACAAGTCTGGGTACTCGCTTTAATTTTCGGCATCACTGCGGTGTTCAATGCGCTCGCACCACAGCGTCGCGATGAATTTATTGAGAGCGTTGTCAAGGAAGCTGCCGAGGACCTGGGTTTGGTAGTGGATTGTGTAAGGATAAATATGAGCGGGACACGTTCCTAATCATTGGTTGATGAAACATCGACCGCGAGTACACGGCCATGCGGCAGGAGCTGCAGCAGTGCGCCTGTCAGGCGCCCAGTTCCGCATCCAGCGTCCATGACGGTTTCGTGGCCGCTGAGACGCAACCTGCGCAGCACTTTTTCGCTCCATTCAAACTGGGGGGTAGAGAGCCGATGGTAATCCTCAGGATTCCAATCCAGATTTGTTTGCACATCCACAGCTAACGAGATCACTCTTCCTGTAAGCCGATTCTTAACTTCCAACTCATTGCAGACTGCTTTTGCCGAACGGCACAGAGGAAAACCCGCGGAAAATAACTTAGGATTCGCCTTGATTCACTCCATCCGGCAGCCTGCAAAATCCGCCGCGAAGCGAGCGGCGTTAGCAAAAGTTTACCCTAGTTTGGTCGGTCATCCTCGTTGAGAACGGGTAATTCGAGAAGCGCAGCTGGAATCGACAGATCGGGCAAGATGCCTAGCGCAAGCATCGGCCGAATTGGTTCGAAGCCAACTGCACTCCGCCATTTTGAGTATTTAGGGAACCTCTCGCCTTTGAACAACGCGACCTGAGCCGGAAGGTGGTGGGCAGCGTGAGTCACGGCATAAATCCCACTTTGTGGGACGAGTCTACCGGTCCGTAAATACCTGTCCTACGCCGCGGCTGCGGTATGGGCCGACATTTAGCAGCGTGAGCGGCTAGTTAGCGTCGAAGTTGGCTTTAAGCATGTTGCAGAAGAGTTGTCCTTGCTCGATGGCATCGTCGAGCGCCACATGCGTATGAGGCACGGGAT
>Ga0209580_10000221_pt1 | contig 36306 bp, 33 predicted proteins | sample Coa_R1_5_FD_187153 | JGI IMG/M metagenome (GOLD analysis project Ga0209580, IMG submission 187153) | Surface soil microbial communities from Centralia Pennsylvania, which are recovering from an underground coalmine fire - Coalmine... | ecosystem: Environmental > Terrestrial > Soil >... | reverse complement strand
GCGTTCCCCACATCGCCGCCGCGCTCCGGGCGCCGGCCGCGCGGGCGGCCTGGATGTCGAAAACGCCATCGCCGACAACGAGCGCATCGCGCGGCGGCGTCCCCAGCCGCCGCGCCGCTTCCACAATGGGGTCGGGAGCGGGCTTCGGCGCGGGGGTGTCTTCCGCGCTGACGGCCACCCGAACCCACCGCTCCAGCTCGAAGGCCCGAAGCGCCAGGGCGGTGGACCGCCGCCGCTTGGAGGTGACGACCCCGATGGGCGCGCGGCCGTCGAGCCCGGCCAGCATCTCCACGACGCCCGGGAACAGCACACAGAGGCGATCGTGGTGTGCATCGTAGTAGTCGGTGTAGGCCGCGACCAGCGCCGGGACCCGGGCGGGGGCGAGGTGGGCGAAGCGTGCCGGGAGGGGCTCCCCCCAGTGCGCCGTGACCTCGTCGTCCGCCAAATCCCGGGCGAGCACGGTGCGGGCGGCGTGGCGGAAGGACGAGGCAATCAACGCGTACGAGTCGATGAGCGTGCCGTCGAGATCGAAGAGAACCGCGCGGACCGGCCGATCCGGCTCCCTGGGCGCCATCAGGTGCGGAGACGCGGATCGAGCGTATCCCGCAGCCAATCCCCCGTCAGGTTCACGCCGAGCGCGGTCAGCGCCAGCGCCGCCCCCGGAAACGCCGCGAGCCACCAGGCGAAGAAGATGTAGTTTCGTCCATCGCTCACCATCGTCCCCCACGCCGCCGCGGGGGGTTGGATCCCGAATCCCAGAAAGCTGATCGTCGCCTCGGCGATGATGAACTGGGAGACCTGCAGCGTGCTGATGACGATGATCGGGGTCATCACGTTCGGAAGGATGTGCCGGACGATGATCCGCCCCACCGGCGCTCCGGTCGCCACCGCGGCCAGAACGTACTCCCGGCCGCGCAGGGCCAGCACCTCGCCTCGGACGACCCGGACGTAGAGCGGCCACCCCGCGATGATGAGACTGAGAACGATATTCCGCAGCCCCGCGCCGATGATCGCGTTGATGGTCAGGGCCAGCAGGATAAAGGGAAAGCTGAGCTGGATGTCGGCGATCCGCATGATCACCGCGTCGCCCCACCCGCCGAAGTACCCGGAGAGAAGCCCCAAGGTACAACCCACCCACCCCGCCACGATCACGGTGGCGATCCCCACGAGGAGCGCGATCCGCGCGCCGAAGATCACCCGGGACAGGACATCCCGTCCCAACTGGTCGGTCCCGAACGGGTGCGCGTGGCCCGGGGGCCGGAGCACGACCGCGAACGAGGCGGCGGTGGGGTTATACGGGGCCAGGGACGGCGCGAGCAGGGCGCACGCCACCGCCGCCGCCACGATCGTTAGCCCCACCAGGCCGGTGCGGCTCTGCCGGAGCCAGCGCCGGCGAAGGCGGACCCCCCCGCCCCGCGCCGGCGGCGCCGCGGTTCTATCCATAGCGCACCTGCGGATTCAGCCAGAGATAGGACAGGTCGACGAGAAAGTTCATCGTCACGTAGAGGAACGACGTGATGAACACGCCGACCATCACGACGGGAAAATCCCGGCCCAACAGGGCGTCCAAGATGTACCGGCCCAGTCCCGGCCAGGCGAAGATCGTCTCGGTAACGACCGCCCCCCCCAACAGCTGGCCGGCGTTCAATCCGAACACGGTGACGATGGGGATCGCCGCGTTTTTCAGCACGTGGCGGATGAGCACAGCCGGCTCGCCGATCCCCTTGGCCCGTGCCGTCCGAACGTAGTCCTGCCCCAGCGCGTCCAAGACCGCGGACCGTGTGACGCGCGCGATCTGGGCGGCATAAAAAGCGGCCAGCGTCACCGCGGGGAGCACGAAGTGGGTCCAGTCGCCGTACCCACTCACCGGAAACCAGCGCAGCCACACGCCGAAGATCCAGATCAGCATCAACCCCAGCCAGAACCCCGGGATCGCCTGGCCCAGGGCGGTCGCCGCGATCCCGAGCGTGTCCACGAGGGTCCCCCGCCGTGCCGCGGAGACGATGCCGATCGGAACGGCCAGCCCGGCGACGAGCGCGAGCGAGACGACCGCCAGCTCAAGCGTCGCCGGGAAGTGCTGGAGCACCAGCGGGAGCGCCGGGGCGCGATAGCGGAGCGAGGCCCCGAAATCCCCTCGCCCCACCCGGCCGAGGAAGTCGAGGTACTGGACCCACACCGGCCGGTCGAACCCGAGGAGGTGTCGGAACGCGGCGATATCTTTTGGCTGGACGTCCAGGGGGAGGAACAGGATCACCGGATCGCCGGTGATGTGGACGAGAAAGAACACGGCGGTGAGCGCGAAGAACACCGCGATCGCCGCCTGCACCACGCGGGCCGCCAGGTAGGTCGCCATGCGCGGCTCAGCTCACCGCCCCGGCCGCGAGTCCGCCGGAGCGTGACGCGGCGCCGCCCGGGCGCGGGGAACCGGTCGCGGCGAGCCTACTTCGCTCCCGCCTCCCACATCCAGACTTTCTCATCCGGCCGCGGCTGCCAGACGATCCAGTTGGCGACCCCGTAGAGGTCGTGCTGCTGCCACAGCGGCACCCAGGGCGCCATGTCGTGCAGCGTCTCCTGCACCCGCCGGAACGCCGCGTTGCTCTGGTCGGGGTTGACGATGATCTCGGCTTTGTGGATCATGTCTTCGATCTTCGGGTCGCCGAAGCTGCTGTAGGTCAGGTTGCCGACGAACAGCTGCCCCACCGTCCCGATCGGCTCCAGGTCCGGCCCCCACCCGAGGAAAAACATGTCGCCGACCTTCCGGTTGATGATCTTGTCCAGGTGGCTCCGCCACTCATTCACCTGGACGTGGACCGTGATCCCGATCCGGCCGAGCTGCGCGGCAATGGCCTCGGACACTTCTTTGTCCAGCGGGTACCGCCCGGTGGGGGTGTCGAGCTGGAGGGTGAGCTTGGCGGGGTCGAACCCTGCCTCCACCAGCAGCTGCTTGGCCTTGTCCGGGTTGTACCCGTAGCAGTTCAGCGCCGAATCGTACGCGGAGTCGTAGCGGCTGACGTAGCCGCAGATCTTGCTGGACTGGCCGGCGAGCACGGTCTTGATCAACTCGTCCACGTTGATCGCGTAGTTCATCGCCTGGCGGACCTTGACGTTCTGCATCGGGCCGGGGTGGAGCGTCTCGAGCGCCAGGTAGTTGATGCGCGAGCTCACCGTGGACCGAACCGTCGCCCGCCCGCTGCGGTTCACGGTATCGACCGCCTGGGCCGGGACGTCCTTCATGATGTCGATCTCGCCGGCGAGCAGCGCCGCCAGGCGGGCGCTGAATTCGGGGATCACCCGGAAGACCACGGTGTCGATCTTCACCGGACCGGCCCAGTAGTTCGGGTTCCTGACGAGAACGAGCTGTTCGCCCCGCACCCAATCCTTGAACTTGTACGGGCCGGTCCCGATCGGGTGGGTCGATGCGTAATCGATCCCGACCTTCGAGACGTAGACCGGGGCCAGGATGAACGGCCCGGGCAGCGAGAGGTAGCTGAGCAGCACGGGGAACGGCTCCGAGGTGTGCACCCGCACCGTGTAGTCGTTGACCACATCCACGCTGGTGATCGGCTTGAAGCGCGGCAGGTAGTGGGTTTTATTTTTCGGGTCGAGGATGTACTCGAACGTGAACTTCACGGCGTCGGCGGTAAAGCGTTCGCCGTCGTGGAACCGCACATCGTGGCGGAGCGTGAACTCCCACGTGCGGTCGTCGATAACTTTGTATCCCGTCGCCAGCCACGGGATGATCTTCTCGGTCTTGGGGTCGCGGTTGAAGAGGAGGTCGTAGATGTTCTCGAGCTGGGCGTTGGTGGTCCAATCGACCACGGTTGATCCCATCAGCGTCAGCGGCTCGGCGCCGATGCCGATCGTCACCTGGGTCGGCTTCGCTTGCGCGAGGAGCCCCGGCGGGAGGAGCAGCGCCCCCAACCCAAGCAGCAGGATGATGATGGCGAACCGTCTCATCGGGTACCGCCTCCTTTGACCGAGACCGTCTGCGACTCCAAATCCCGGGGAAACTTGGTGGTGATCTCGGCGCTTCCCTTTTTCACGATCACCGTGTCGTCGTGCCGGAACCCCCCGATTCCGTACAAGTAGATCCCCGGCTCGCAGCTGAACACCTCGTGATCCAGAAGCGGCCGATAGTTGAAGGCGATGTCGTCGGGATACTCATGGCCGGCGAGCCCGATCCCGTGCCCGGTCCGATGGATGATGTGCTCCCCGAACCCTCGCTGCTCGAAGACCCGTTGGGCCGCGGCGTCCACGTCGGCCATCGTCGCCCCGACCACCAGCGCCGCGGCCGCGGCCGCCTGCGCCTCCGCCGCGGCTTCAAAGGCCGCGGCCTGCTGCTTGCTCGGCGATCCGACGAAGAACGTCCGTTCGTTCTCGCAGACGTATCCGTTCAGGCGGGGGATGACGATATTGACGATGCCGTGCCCTTCCCGCACCACCTGACCGTAGTCTCCGCTGATCCCGTGTGGGCACGCGGAGTTGGGCCCGGTCAGCCCTGAGACCCTCAGCTCCACCTTGTAGTCCGGGAAGCGGCGTGCCGCCTCCCCCGCCATCTCGTGGAGGACGAGGGTGTCGATCTCGGCAAGCGGGCGCCCAGGCTCCAGGTGCTCCCGGTAGCGGGCCTGGCCCCAGTCGCTCAGCTCGGCCCCCTGGCGAATCAGCGCCAGCTCCTCCTCGACCTTCACCATGCGCATCTCCTGCAGGATCCGGCCGGCGTTCGCCAGCTGCAGCCCGGGCAGCAGATCGGGAACCGCGGCGATCGGTCCGGCGGTGCTGTCCACCCCCACCCGTCCCCTGGCCAGCCCTTTGCGCCGGAGGAGATCCGCCACCATCTGCGGCCACTGCGGGGTCATCCACGTCCGGTGCTGCATCCGGTAGTGTTCGGTGTAGAAATGCACCTCGGGGATCCACATCGAGGCGTGTTCGGCGGCGTACCGCACGTGATTCGAGGACAACTCGTGCATCACCAGAAACGGGGCGTCGTCGCGCGGGACGACGGCGGCGACCGGCCGCTCCCAGGGCGCCACGTCGAGGTAATACCCCGAGACGTACAGAAAGTTCTCCGGGGTCAGCACCACCAGCGCGGCCAGGTCTGCCGCCTCGAGCGCCCGGCGAATCCCCGCAAGACGATCCTGGAAGACGTTCCGGCTGAGGTACCCCACCCCCACACCACCCCGGCGATCGCGCGAGACCATCTCGCCCGCTGCCCGGCGAGAATCGGGCCGGCGAGGCGCGCCCGTACAGGTTCCCTCAGATTCCAGACAAGTCCTCTCTGGGAGGCCGGTCGACGCCGGTCCGGGGAGGGAGACCGGGCTCGAGGATGGAATATCGCGGACATGAGCGCAGCCACCATGAACTTCGCACATTTCTTCGACTACCTCCTCACCGCGCGCGGTCGTCTCACGGACTGGATCCGCGGCCAGCCCTCGGGAGTCTACACCAAGGCCTTTCCGATCGGGCTGGGATCGATTCGCGCCACCCTCGTGCACACCGCAGCGGCGGAATGGGCGTACGTCCGGCGGCTGGGGGGCGAGGGCGTCTCGCCGGCGGACAGCCCGTTCACCCTCGAGCGTCAGCCGGAGTTCGATCCGTTCGCGGCGGCATGGGCGCGCGAAGCGCCGACGACCCGCGCGGCCCTGGCCGCCATCGGCGACCCCGGGCGTCCCGTCGAGTTCACCACCAGGATGGGGCCCAAGCCGATGCGCGTACGCGCCACCGCCGGAGGGATCGCCGGGCAGTTGCTGTTCCACGAGGTCCACCACCGCGCCCAGGTGATGGCGATGCTGCGGCAGAGCGGGGTCGCCGCGGAGAACCTGGACTACTCGGTCCTGATCTGGGAGCGCACCCCGATCGGCTGACCGGCCGCATGCCCGACGACCTCTGCGATCTACCGGCAACAGCGCTCGCGGCCGCGATCCGGGCAAAGCGGATCTCGCCCCGCGAGGTCACCGAGGCGGTGCTGGATCGAATCGAGCAGGTCAATCCGATCGTGAACGCCTTCGTCACGATCGCCGCCGATCAGGCCCGCGAGGCGGCCCGGGAGGCGGAGGCCGCCGTGATGCGCGCCGACCCGCTCCCCCCCCTGCACGGGATCCCGGTCTCGATCAAGGACCTGACACCGACCAAGGGCATCCGCACCACCTACGGTTCCAAGGCGTTCGCGGATCACGTCCCGGCCGAAGACGCCCTCGTCGTGGAGCGCCTGCGCGGCGCGGGGGCGATCATCCTCGGCAAGACGAACACCCCGGAGCTGGGCGCGGGCGCCAACACCAAGAACGCGCTGTTCGGACCCACCCGCAATCCGTGGCGGCTGACCCACACCTGCGGCGGCTCAAGCGGAGGCTCGGCGGTGGCCCTGGCGACCGGGATGGGACCGCTGGCTCACGGCACCGACACCGGCGGATCGTTGAGGATCCCGGCGAGCTTCTGCGGCGTGATCGGCTTCCGGACCTCACCCGGAGTCGTGCCGGCGTACCCCGACCCCCTGTTGTACGATCCACTCTCGATCACGGGGCCGATGGCGCGCACGGTGGCGGACACGGCGTTGATGCTTGCTGCCGTGGCGGGTCCCGACGATCGCGCCCCCATCTCGATCCCGGTCGATCCGTCGGAGTGGTTGAAGGCCGCCCGCACCCCCGACGTGCGGGGAGCGCGGATCGCCTGGAGCGCCGACCTTGGCGTCACTCCGGTCGACCCCGAGGTCGCGCGCATCGCCGAAGCGGCGGCGAGGACCTATCAGGACATGGGATGTACGGTGGCGGACGCGCACCCGGACTTTCGCGGCCTTCGCCAGATCATCCACACCACCCGCGCGGCGAGGATGGCCGCGGTGCACGGGGGCCTGCTGGCCGCATGGCGGGACCAGATGTTCCCGCCACTCGTGTGGAACATCGAGCACGGACTCACCCTCAGCGCGGAGGAGTGGGGTCGGGCGGAGATGGAGCGGACCGCATTGTGGCACCGGGTCCGCACGTTCTTTCAGGGCTACGACCTGCTGCTCACGCCGACCGTCGCCGTCCCCCCGTTCCCGCTGGAGTGGGATTACCCCCCCGAGATCAACGGGCGGAAGGCGGAGACGTACATTGACTGGTTCCTGCTGACCTATGCGATCACGCTCACCGGGTTGCCGGCCATCTCGGTGCCCGCGGGATGGACAGCGGACGGCCTCCCGGTGGGGCTCCAAATCGTCGGACGTCGCTGGGGCGAGGTAGCGGTCCTGCGCGCAGCGGCGGCGCTAGAGGCGGCGCGGCCGTGGGCCGGCCGGCGTCCCCCGCTCACCTGATCGAGCGCCCGCGAGAACCGTCGGGCCGGGCAAGCGTCCACCGTCTCGCCGCCTCGCGGCAGCAGAGGATCAGCGCGCCAGGTGCTGCGCCTCCTGCTCCATCCACTCTTCCACCGCCGCCCTGACGATTTCGTACGTCGATCCGCGGCCTTCCCCCACGATCGGACCGGCCATGGACCGTCGGGCGATCCATAGCCACCCGCCGCCGCGGACCCGCGCATAGGCGACAAGGACGCGAACGGTCCCCAACGGCGTTTCTCGTCTGATCAGCTCGTCCCGCATGGCCCGGCGAGGGAGCCTATCCGACTCGCCGGAGACGCCGGAGGTCACCCGCCCCCACCGCGGGATCAACCTCGGCACCCATACACCTTAAGAACCCGACGACCTCGCGGACGAACGCGGGATCCCCGGGGATATGCGGAAGTGAGACATGACGAATCCGCCCTGCCTCAGCGTCCTGGATGGCGTGCACGAGGGAGATGGCGCCGAAAGCGTAGAGTCTGCTGACGATCTCGTCGCGGCTCATGCGTCCTCCGTTTCTGCGTCTCCTAGTTCGATGCGCGGGTGCGATGCAGGTCAACCGTCCACGTTCAGGTGGGGCCGCTCGGGACGTATGGTTCTCGCTCCCCCTAAAAACTCCTGCTCGCCTCAGGGCCGCGGGGATCACGTGCCCGCGAGAGGAGCGCCCCCCGAGGGGACCGAATGAGCACCGGACGGCGGTGCGCGGCATCCGACGCGACCCGTCGCCCCGCCGTCTCAGGAGGATCACCATGGGCGCATCGCCTGTGCTCTATGAGGTCGTCGATGACGTGGCTGTGCTCACGCTCAACCATCCCGAGAGGCGCAATGCGCTCTCTCGAGAGGTGCTGGAAGCGCTAAAGGGGCATCTCGATCGCATCGCCGCCCGGCGCGAGGTGCGGGCCGTGATCATCAGGGCCGTCGGCCCGGCGTTCAGCGCCGGGCACGACCTCCGGGAACTGGTCGACGGCCACGAGGAAGACTACACCTCGCTCTTTGCCCTCTGCACCGACGTGATGGAATCCATCCGCCGGCTGCCCAAACCGGTGATCGCACAGGTGCACGCGATCGCGACCGCCGCGGGCTGCCAGCTGGCCGCGACCTGCGATCTGGTGGTGGCGTCCGAGGAGGCGAGCTTTGCCACCCCCGGGGTCAAGATCGGGCTGTTCTGCACCACCCCGGGCGTCGCGCTCTCGCGCGCCGTGGGTCCGAAGAAGGCGATGGAGATGCTCCTGACGGGGACGGCAATCAGCGCCCGCGAGGCCGAACAGGCGGGGCTGGTCAACCGTGTCGTCCGGGCCGATCGGCTGGCCGAGGAGACGATGGCCCTGGCCAAACAGATCACCGGCGCGAGCGCGTACACGCTGGGGCTGGGAAAACAGGCGTTCTACCGGCAGTTACCCCTCGACCGCCCGCAGGCGTACGAGATCGCGCAGGAGGTGATGGTCGAGAACACGCTCGCTCCCGACGCCCAGGAAGGCATGCGGGCGTTCCTGGAGAAGCGGCCACCCAGGTGGCAGAATTGATTGTCAGCGGAGATTTTCGTTCCAGGGCCGAACGAAAACAAACGCGCCATCGCTCGGAGCTTTGTGAAGAAAGTCGAAGTCGATCCGGACACCGGATGCGTGTCAATGCACGTGCCCACCCGGCCTCCTGCCCTTCCGAACCCCAAGAACTCGCTTGGGGACCCCGCCTCTTCGCGGAGTCCCAATCGAGTTGGTAGCAGGGGCTGGATTTCCGAGTTACCGACACGACGAGTGTTGTCGGCTTAAATTATGGCCTCCCCTCTTCGGAAGGAACGGGAAACCATTCCCATAGCCTCTCCGGGCCGCGAACCGCCCGGGGGGAGTTCGAACGGTCTGTAAACAGCGCCACTTCCTGGCCGTTTTCTGGGAGTGCAGCCGATTTGCACCAAATGCCTGGCCGGGCCTCGTCATATAGGTGTTGGCCTACGGACTGTGTAACTTCACGGGAAACTCCGGTCGGATACTGGACTGGGAGTCCGAGGCCAACTACACCTTCAGAAGACACAATGTCTATAAGGCCATCTTGCTCGATGTCTAGCTGATAGAGGTCGGCCTGTTTCTCTTCAGAGAGCTCCCAAGGCTGAATAGACTCACCGCTATGCCTATACCAGAGGTTCTCGATAGCCACTTCCCGAGAGCAAGACGTGTAAAGCACTGGGAAGGAATCTGGTGCATTCCATCGTCCACCATACTGTATTGAATACCGCCCGTCCACCGGATCCCAACCGGCATGTGGGATATAGCGAAAGACTGTCCCAGTAAACGGGCCTCGAGCGCGGGGAGACCAACTAGGCTGTCGCGCCATAGTTCGTTAGGCACTCAAAGTAGTCGATAACAGCGGCACCCTTTCCCTTAAGAATAAGTGCGAGCGGAGTTTTGCCCCTAAGTCCCTTTCCCGGTCGCCTGACCACCGACAGCAGAAGTCCGGGGCGAACATAGCTCTCAAGTCGTACGAGCAACACCAGGTTTGCGTCGATGCGAGCCCGCACTTCGGGTGAGATACCGCCACCCGCCAGCCACTTTTGAACCGATGTTCTACTCACGCCCAACAAGATCCTCAAATCCTCTGTGGTCAATCCAAGCCCATTTTGAAGACGCTGTAATTTGGCAATGTACTCATCATGGAGCGGTTCGGTAGCGAGATCTTCAAGAACTATTCCCTCAAGAAAGGTCAGAACGTGCCTCGAGAAGGTCGACAGGTTTTCCCGAGGTGTCTCTTCCCGTCTACGAGAGCCTAGCCTAAGGGGATGCAATGAAGGAGGTCGAAAGAGCCAAGGGACCGAGCGGCAACGTTGTGCAATCTCCAGGGCTACAGTCGCCCGCGCATCGTCCACTATGGCCAGCCATGGTGAAACTGGAGCAGCCGAAACCGCGTCATGCAGATACTTAATCAAGTAGAATCGATCTGCATCAGTAGGCTGGACAATAATTCCTGCTGCCAGTAACTCCGCAACGGCCTGATGTACCACCCTTAAGGCAACTTCTGCAAAGGCCCGTGCCTCGCGAGGGCTTCTTCCCGCCAGAACCCCTCGGCAAGAAACACCATGGTCTGCCTGCCGCCGACCCCAGGCCTCAACTTCCTCGACACCGCCGCGGAGGAGCACGCTCACAACTCAATGATAACCAGATTACAACCTAATGTCAACCGGTACTCCGAACTCTACGGACCGAAAGTTCAGTTGATCCGCTTCTCCCGGTGCTTCCACTCGCGCTCGCGCAACAGGTACTTCTGAATCTTCCCCGTTGAGGTCTTGGGAAGATCCCCGAACTCCACGAGCTTCGGACACTTGAAATGGGCGATGCGCTCCCGGCAGTGGGCGATGATCTCTTCGGCGGTCGCCGCTCTGCCCGGCTTGAACACGACGAAGGCCTTGGGGACCTCTCCCCACTTGTCGTCGGGGACCGCGATCACCGCGCACTCCATCACCGCCGGGTGGCTCACCACGGCCTGCTCGACCTCGATCGTGCTGATGTTCTCGCCGCCGGAGATGATGATGTCCTTCTTTCGGTCCCGCAACTCGATCTGCCCGTCCGGGTGCATCACCGCGACGTCCCCGGTGTGGAACCAACCACCCCGGAACGCCTGTGCGGTCGCCTCCGGCTGCTGGAAGTACTCCTTCATCACGACATTGCCGCGATAGACGACCTCCCCCATCGTCTGGCCGTCCCTCGGCACATCGCGCATCTCCTCATCGACGACCCGTTGCTGCCCGCCGGTGATGTGGGCGACCCCCTGCCGGGCCTTCAGCCGGACCCGGGCCTCGACGCTTAACGACTCGCCCTCGGACGGGGCAACGTTGATCGTGAACGGTCCGTAGGACTCGGTGAGGCCGTAGGCGTGCTCGATCTCGAAGTGGAGGCTGGACATCTGGTCGATGATCGTGGGCGACGGCGGAGCGCCCGCGGTCATGATGCGGATCGGCTGTGTCAACCGGCGGGCCGCCGGGTGATTGGCGAGGGCGATCAGCACCGTCGGGGCCGCGCAGAAGTGCGTGATCCCCTTGTCCCCGAACAGCCCCCAGACCTGAGCCGGGTCGATTCGCGGAATGCACACGCTGCGCGCGCCCACCGCCGGCAGCCCCCAGGTGAAGGTCCAGCCGTTGCAGTGGAACATCGGCAGCGTCCAGAGATAGCCGGCGTCGCGGGTCAGCCGGTGCTCGATCACCATGGCCAGGGCGTTCAGGTACGCCCCACGGTGCGTGTAGACGACGCCCTTGGGGCGGCCGGTGGTGCCGGAGGTGTAGTCGATGGCGATCGGCTCCTCTTCGTCCTCCAACCAGGGCTCGACCTCGCGATCGCTCCCCGACGCCAGCAGCCCTTCGAACTCCGTGCCGAGATCGGTTCGCCGCACGCTGGACGGGATCCGTTCCAGTTGCCCTTCGAGTTCGGGGGTAAAGAAAACCCGCCGCGCCCCGGAGTGCTCGACGATGTACGCGACCTCCTCCGCGTTCAGCCGGGTGTTGATCGCCACGACCACGCCACCCGCTTGCGGGACCCCGAAGTGAGCGAGCAGGAGCGGCTCAGAGTTAAGCGCGAGAAACGCCACGCGATCGTGCCGCTGCAAGCCCTCCCGTCGGAGCGCCGAGGCCAAACGGCGCGCCCGGGCGCGCCACTGCCCGTAGTCGAACCGGCGGTCTCCATCCTCGACCGCGGTCCGGGTGGCGTAGACGTCGCCCGACCGCTCCAGAAAGTTCACCGGGGACATTTCCTCGCGGTAGACCTTGACCTTGGTCAGCATGCCGCATCCCTCTTCCGTCGACCCTCACGGTCGGTACTCGGCCGCCGCGCCCGGACGTCGGCCCGGCGGCGAAGATCGAGGCGGGCTTCGGCGATGCGCGAACGCCCTCCTGCCCAACGCCACGATCCCCTCACGCAGGCGTCCGCCGCTCCCGCGGCTGGCCACAACGACGATCGGCGGGAGCGGCGAGAGCGTTCCCGCGCGGGGACCCGATCCGTTGCCGCGGCGCCTCAGAGCAGCGGGAACAACGTCGTCTGGGAAACGGGGAGGAACGCGCTGCGGTGCGCGGGGCACGGACCGTGGCAGGCGAGCGCGGCCAAGTGTTCCGCCGTCCCGTAGCCTTTGTGGCGGGCGAACCCATACCCGGGGATCGCTCGATCGAGGTCTTGCATCAGCCGGTCCCGGATGACCTTGGCGACGATCGACGCGGCGGCGATGCAGGCGTGCGAGGCGTCTCCGTCCACCACCGCGGCCTGTGCCAAGCCGAGCGGGAGGCGATCACGGCCGTCGACGAGGATAAAGTCCGGCGGGGGGATGAGAGCCTCCACCGCCCGGCGCATCGCCAGCCAGGACGCGCGCAGGATGTTCAGCCGGTCGATCTCCTCGACCGACGCCGTGCCGATGGCCACGCCCACGGCGCGAGTGCGTATCGCCATGGCCAGCCGCTCACGCGCTTCGGGAGCGAGCCGCTTGCTGTCGTCAAGCCCGATGATCGCCGGTTGCTCCGGGAGGATCACGGCCGCCGCGACCACCGGCCCCGCCAGCGATCCCCGACCGACTTCATCGACCCCCGCCACAATCTGCCCGGCCCGGCGCCGCCCGCGCTCCTCACGATACAACCGGGCGACGCGGCGCCGCTCCAGCCGGTCGGCGGCCCGCGCGCGCTCGTACCGAGCGGCGAGGCGGCGCACCGCCTGACGGTCGTCAGCGGCCAGCAGATGCAATACCCTCTCCGGCAAACGTCGGAGGCGGGCCAGGTGCGCTTGGATTTCAGCCACCGTCAGGTGGCGCGGGTCCATCGGGCCTATCCTCCCGAGCCGGCGATTGGGCCCGGTCGTTCTAGATCATGTCGCGACCGCTGAGCGGAGGGCCCCCGGTCAGTGGACGAAGCCGATTCGCGACATGGGCCAGTAGATGAAGACCGCCTTCCCGATGACGTTCGGACGAGGAACATAGCCGAAGAAGCGGCTATCTTCGCTGTTGTTGCGGTTGTCGCCGAGCACAAACAGCTGGCGCGCCGGGACCGTGACCGGACCGTAGTTCCCAAAGTCGGGCTTGATCGTGTAGCTCTTCTCCGACAGCACCTTGTCGTCGATGTGGACGATGCCGTCCCGAAGCTGCACGCGGTCGCCGGGCAGGCCGATCACGCGCTTGACGAAATCGCGCTGGGGGTTGAGCGGATACCGGAACACGATCACGTCTCCACGGTGCACCGGCTGGAATCGATAGATGAACTTCGCCACCAGGATCCGGTCGTCGACCATCAACGTCGGTTCCATCGAGCCGGAAGGAATGTAGAAGGCCTGGACGACAAACGTGATGATGACAAGACTGAGCAGCGCCGCGAACAGGCACGCGTCGAGGGTCTCGACGATGGCCTGGCGCGTCACCTGAGGGATCTGCCCGGTGCGCTTGATGATGATCCGTGAGGCGAGGAGAACCGCGGACACGCTGAGGATGACCGTCGGGATGCTGAGCGCGCTCAACGGCCGGCCTACCGTTTCTCCTTGATGCGGGTTTCTTTGCCCACCTTCTCGCGGAGATAGTAGAGCTTCGCCCGGCGCACCCGCCCGCTTCGCAGGATCTCGATCTTCTCCACCCGAGGCGAGTGAACCGGGAACGTGCGCTCCACCCCGACCCCGTGGGCGATGCGCCGCACGATAAAGTTCTCGCGGATCCCCCCGCCCTTGCGCCCGATCACGACTCCCTCGAACGCCTGGAGCCGATCGCGCCCGCCTTCGGCGACCTTGATGTGGACCCGCACGGTATCCCCCGGCCGAAACGGCGGGACACCGGTTTTCACCTGCTGGCGCTCGACGGCGGTCAGACGCTCCATCGCTATGCCCCCTTCATGCAATCACAATTGCCCATTATAGCACGGCGCGCCCGCAACCGGCGCCTGCTCCAACGCATCGTCCCACTTCGCGCGCCGCCGATCACCGCTCACGACATCCGCCCGGGCCTCGTAGCTCGTGCAGAATCGCCCGGGCCTCGTCGTCGAGCCTGGCCTCATCGATCAGGTCCGGGCGGCGCAGCAGGGTTCGGTGGAGCGCCTCCCGTGCCCGCCACCGGCGGACCGCGTCGTGGTGTCCGCTCAGCAGAACCTCCGGGACCTTCCGCCCGCGGAACTCCGCGGGACGCGTGTAGTGGGGATGATCCAGGAGGCCCTGGGAGAACGAGTCGTGCGCCACCGAATCGGCGTCCCCAACGGCGCCGGGCAAAAATCGGCCCACCGCCTCGACGATCACCAGCGCCGCGAGTTCTCCCCCCGAGAGCACATAATCCCCGATGCTGATCTCCTGTGCCCCCACCAACTCGGCGACCCGCTCGTCGACCCCCTCGTACCGCCCGCACAGCACGACCAGGTGCGCCCCCGCCGCAAGGTCCCGGACCCAGGCCTGGGTGAGCAGGCGTCCCTGGGGGCTGGTCAGCAGCACCGTCGGCGCTCCCTCCGGCCGAGCGGCGCGGATCGCCTCTACGGCGCGCACGAACGGCTCCGCCTTCATCACCATCCCCGCGCCCCCACCGTACGGCAGCGCGTCCACGGTGCGATGCCGGTCCGCGGTGAACTCTCGGAGGTCCCACACCGCGAGCTCCAGCAGCCCCCGCGCCCGCGCCCGCCCCAGGACCCCGGCCTCCAGCGGGCCGGGAAACACCTCCGGGAATATGGTGACGACGTCGACCCTCACGAGGTCCACTGCGGCGGCCGCGCCACGAGCCGGCCGGCGTCGAGGTCGATCTCTTCGATGACGCTGTCCACGGCGGGCAGGAGGATCTCGGCCCCCGCCGGCGGGCGGACGACGTACACATCGTTGCTGCCGGTGCGGATGATGTCGACCACGCGCCCGATCGGGGTCCCCTCCGGCGTCCGAACCTCAAGCCCGATCACCTGAAACGTGTAGAAATGCCCCGGGGGCAGCGGGACGGCTTCGCGCGCGGGGATCTGCACCGTCGCCCCGCGAAGCCGCTCCGCCTCCTCCGGCGTATCGATCCCGGCGAACTTCATCAGCACAAAGCGTCCCGCGGCCTCCGACTGCTGCACATTCACCGGCCGGACCATCGCCCCTGAGACCAGGACGGCCCGATCCAGAGCCAACAGGTGCTCGGGGAAATCGGTCACCGGAAACACCCGCACCGCCCCCCGCACGCCGTGCGCGCGCGTGACCTCGCCCACGATGATGAGGTCACGGGGCGCCTCGGACGCCCCGCGCCGCGCCGCCATCCCCCGCTACCGGCCGGCGGGGGTGATGATCGGGGAGGTGGCGGCCTCTCGGATCTCGAGCACGATCCCGTCCTTCACCACAATCTCGGTCTGCGAGATCTTGTCGAAGAGGTTGTCCCCCACGGAGACCTCCACCGTGCCCTCGATCGTCCCCTGGGTGAACTCGGTGTTGAGCTCGAGCGCCTGCGCCTCGCGCAGGCGAGCCTGCAGCTCCAAACGCGTCGCCTCCTGCCGGCTCCGTTCGACCTCGAGTTGTTGGCGCACCGCCCGCGCCTGCGGGGAGACCTGGCGCTCCAACTCGAATCGGCGGGCCTGAACGTCGATCTGCTGGACCAGCGCATCGACCCGCTTGATCGCGTCCTCAAGATCCGAGACGTACAGGCGCTTGAACGCCTCGGTCACAATCGCCTTGATCACCACGGGTCGTTGCAAGGTAATGGCCGCCATCGGTCCCCTCCCATCTCGCCCCCGCCACGACAGCAGCCGCTCCCCCGACTCCGGGAAGGCGTGCCGTATGGTGGAGGGCCTGTTCTCTCTCTGCGTGGCCCCGGCCGGCGATCCGCCGGGGTGCTACGGCCGGATGATCTCTACCGTGACGCGCTTGCCGCTGCGAGTCGCGCCGGCCCGGGCAAGGGTGCGGATCGCTTTGATCACCCGCCCCCCGCGCCCGATCACTTTGCCCAAATCGTCGGGGGACACCTGGAGTTCCAGCACGGTGGCCTGTGGGCCATCGATTTCGCGGACCTCCACGGCGTCCGGATGGTCCACCAGGGAACGGGCCGCCAACTCGACGAAGGCCTTCATCGCGGCGCCTTGGCCCGGGACTCCTCCCATCGTTGGAGCACCCCGGTCTTCGCGAGCACCACTCGGGCGGCGTCCGAGGGGCGCGCGCCCTTCCGCAGCCACGCCAGGACCTTTTCCTCGTTCACCTTCATCGTCGAAGGCTCGGTCCGAGGATTGTAGAAGCCGATCGCTTCGATGTACTTGCCGCTGCGGGGACTCCGGACATCCGCCACCACCAGCCGGTAGAACGGCTGCCCCTTGGCTCCCCGGCGCATCAACCGGATCTTGACGCTCATGCACGCTCCCTCCTTAACCTGTGGTCCCTTCGCGAGGACCGCCTCACGAGGGCGGAAATGGCATCGGCAACTTGCCCTTGCGGCCGCGCGACTCCAGTTGCCGCATCATCTTCTTGACCTCGTCGAACTGACGGAGGAGCCGGTTCACCTCCTGAACGGACGTCCCGCTCCCCCGGGCGATCCGGCGGCGGCGGCTGCCGTCGATGATCTGCGGGCGCCGCCGCTCATCCGGGGTCATCGAACCGATCACCGCCTCAACCCGACCCAGCGCCCGCTCGTCAACCTCCGCCCCTTTCATCCGCTGGCCCAGCCCCGGGATCATGCCGAGCAGTTGGTCCAGCGGGCCCATGGCGCGGACCTGCCGGAGCTGCTTGGTAAAATCCTCCAACGTGAACTCCGCGCGGCGGATCTTGCGCTCGACCTCGCGCGCCTGCTCGACGGTGACCTCCGCCTGCGCCCGTTCGATCAGCGTCAGGACGTCGCCCATCCCCAGGATGCGCGAGGCGACCCGATCGGGGTGGAACGGTTCCAGCGCCTCCAACCGCTCGCCGGTCCCCACAAAGAAAATCGGCCGCTCCAGCGCGGCGACGACGGAGAGCGCGGCGCCGCCCCGAGCGTCCCCGTCGAGCTTCGTCAAGATCAACCCATCGATCGGGACGGCGCGATGAAACCCTTCCGCCATCCGCACCGCGTCCTGACCGGCCATGGCGTCGAGCACCAGCAAGGTGGTGTGCGGCGCCGTCGCCTCGCGCATCCGGGTCAGCTCGCCGAGCAGCTCAGCGTCAATGTGCAGCCGCCCGGCGCTGTCGATGATCAGCACATCCGCGGCGGTTTGGCGGGCCCGCTCCAACGCCTGCCGGGCCACCTCCACGGGGTCGGTACCGGTCCCCAGGGCAAACACCGGAACCCCTGCGGTCTTGCCGACCACCTGGAGTTGGGTGATCGCGGCCGGCCGGTAGACATCGGCGGCGGCCAGCAGTGGGCTCCGCCCCTGCTTCTTGAGGTGCAGCGCCAGCTTCCCCGCGGTCGTCGTCTTCCCCGTGCCGTGCAGCCCCACCAGGAGGAGCACGGTCGGCGGGGTCGGCGAGAGCCGCAACGGGTGGTGGGCCGTCCCGAGCAATCGGGTCAACTCCGCGAACACGAGCTGCACGACCTGCTGGCCCGGCGACAGGCTCTTCCAGATCTCCTGCCCGACCGCAGCCTCCCGCACTCGGGCGATGAAGTCCCGCGTGACCTGAAAGTTGACATCGGCCTCGAGCAGGGCCAGCCGCACCTCTCGCAGCGCGGCGTCCACATCCTCGGGTGAGAGCGTCCCCCGACCCCGGAGGCGCGTGAAGATCTCGCCCAGCCGACCCTGCAGCTGCTCAAACATCGCACGCCTCGAACACCCGGTATCCCCCACCCCGGGCGACCTCGATCACCCGCGCGTATCGGTCCTGCATCAGGCGGCCGAGCGTCCGGGCCCCCTGCTTGGTCCGGGCGACCAAGTAGAACCGCCCGCGAGGGGCGAGGCATCCACGCGCCTCGTCGAGCAACCGCACGACGACGGCCCGCCCCGCCCGGATCGGCGGGTTGCACAGGATGAGATCGAACCGATCGCCCGCCACGGGCGCGCACCCGTCCCCACAACGCGCCTCGGCATTGGCCACCCGGTTGAGCCGGATGTTCTCCGCGGCCAGGGCCACCGCGCGGGGGTTGATATCCACCAGCAGCACCCGGCTCCGGGGAAGGCGGGCTGCCACCACGACCCCCAGGACGCCGTAGCCGCATCCCAGGTCCAGGATGCGCTCGGCGCCGCCCGGGTCCACCGAATCCAGCAGCAGCCGGCTGCCGGCATCCACCGCCCTCCGGGCGAACACGCCGGATGCGGTGCGAAACCGAAAGACTCGGTCGCCGTCGCGGAAGGTGACGGCGCGGGCCCCCTCAGAGGACGGCGCGGCGGGAGAGAAATAGTGCGAGGTCTCGGAGATCACAGCGCGTCTCGGAGTGCCCGTAAGGCGCCCCGCAGGTCGGCCAGGGCCTCGCCGTCATCCCGTTCCAAGTGCTCCACCAGGCGCTCGACGTCCACGAGGCGCTCCTCCAACGCCGTGCGCGCGCGGGCCTGCCGGTCCAACACCCCCAGCAACCCGACGCGCCCCTCGAGCGACCGCAGTTCGGACACGGACCGCCGGAGGCTGTCGAACACCGCCTGGCGCGTCACGCCGAAGCGGTCGGCGATCTCCCCCAGCGACAGGTCGTCGTGATAGTACAGGCGCATCATCGCCTGCTGGTGCGCCGTGAGGAGCGGGGCGTAGGCGTCGAGGAGCCACGCCACCGCCGTCCGCCCGTCGAGGGCACGGGGCAGCCCGGAGCCCGGCGAGGAGTGGGAAATACGCTGTAAAGGCATTGCACTTAACATCTTATCACGTCGGACGGCCGCTGGGAACCCCTCGGGGTGAACGGACGGAGCGCGGCGCCGGGGGCAGTTCCCCTCGGCGGCGGGTCGGTCTCGACGTCACCCTCCGCGCTCGGCGGGCCCGAAGAGCGCCTCGGCGAAGGCGTGAGGATCAAACGGTTGCAGATCGTCCACCCCCTCGCCGAACCCGATCAGCTTCACCGGCAGGCCGAGTTCCTCGGCAATGGCGACCACAATCCCCCCCCGCGCGGTCCCGTCCAGTTTGGTCAGAACGATCCCGGTCAGCGGGAGCGCGGCTTTGAACTGCTTCGCCTGAACCACACCATTCTGCCCGGTCGTGGCATCGAGCACGAGGAGGGCCTCCACGGGGGCACCCGGCAGCTCCCGACGCAGGACGCGGTCAACCTTCTTGAGCTCTTCCATCAGGTTGGCCTTCGTGTGCAGCCGCCCGGCGGTGTCCACGATCAGCACGTCCGCGTGGCGGGCACGGGTGGCCTGGGCCGCGTCGTAGACAACGGCGGCGGGATCGGCCCCCGCCTGATGGCGGATCAGGTCCACGCCGACTCGCCCCGCCCAGACCTCGAGCTGATCGATCGCGGCGGCGCGAAAGGTGTCTCCCGCGGCGAGGAGCACCTTACGCCCCTCTCCCTTCAGCCGGGCCGCCAGTTTGCCGATCGTCGTGGTCTTGCCGGCTCCGTTCGTCCCCAGGATGATCACCCCGACGGGGGAGGGAGACAGGACGAGCGGCGCCGGGGCTCCCAACGCGGCGGTGAGGATCTCCACCAGGACCGACCGGAGCGCTTCGGGCGAGCGGGCGTCGAGGCGGGCCCGCTCCCGAAGCCGGCCGATGACGGCGGCGGTGGTGCGGACCCCGAGGTCGGCCTGGATCAGCGTCTCTTCCAGCACCTCGTAAAACTCCTCGCCGATGCCGCGGCCGAGCAGATCGTCGATGCGGACGGTAAGGGCCTGACGGGTCCTGGCCAGCCCTGCGCGAAGGCGGCCCAGCCAACCCGACGGGTTAGCCAACGGGCTGCGGTTCACCCAGTGGGTCGGACTCCACCAGACGGACAGAGACCATATGCGACACCCCGGGCTCCTCCATGGTCACCCCGAAGAGCGCGTCGCTGGCCTCCATCGTCGCCTTGTTGTGGGTGATGATGATGATCTGGGAACGCGCGGCGAGCTCGCGGAGCACCTCGCTGACCTTGCGGGTGTTGGCCTCGTCGAGCGCGGCCTCGACCTCGTCGAAGACGCAGAACGGACTCGGGCGCACCCTGAGCATCGCGAAGACGAGGGCCAGGGCGACCATCACCCGCTCCCCGCCGGAGAGGGCGCCGAGACTGCGCAGTTTCTTGCCCGGCGGCTGAGCGATGATGTCGATCCCCGGCTCCGCGCCGTCGGCTCCCGGCACCAGTTCGAGCCCGGCCCGGCCGCCGCCGAAGAGCCGGGCGAAGATGGCGCCGAACTCCTCGTTGACCGCATGATAGGTCTTGTCGAACTGGCCGCGGATCACTCCCTCCAACTGTACGATCAAGGTGCGCAACGCGGCGATCGCGGCCTGGACGTCTTCCATCTGATGGCGGAGCGCCTGAGCGCGCTCCGCCACCTGTCGGTGCTCCTCGATCGCCAGAAGATTCACCGGACCCATCGCGGCAATCAGACCCCGCAGCGCCTCGATCCGCCCCGCCGTTTCGTCCCGGTTGACGCTCTCCGGAACGGACTCCACCGCCCGTTCGAACGAGATCCCAAACTCCTCCTCCATCCGCCGGCGTGCGCTCCCGAGTTCGGCTTCCACCTGGGCCTGCCGCACCTCGACCTTGTGCACTTCTTCGGCCAGCGCGGCGGCGCGATCCAGCGCCTCCCGATGCTGGCCTTCCGCTTCCGCCCGCCGCGCGGCGAGCTGCGCGCGAACGTCGTCGAGGGCGGCCTGCGCGGCCCCGAGGCGGGCCCCTTCCGCGTCAAGCGCCTCGCAGCGCGCCCGCCCCGCCGCCTGTTCGGACGCGAGGTCGGCCGCTTCGCCGTCGAGCTGCCCGCCCTCGGCGGCCAACTCTTCGTCCCGGGCGGCAAGGAGGGCGAGCCCTCGATCAACCTCCTGCATCCGAGTCCGCAGCCCCTCGCGCCGGCCGGTCGCCTCGGTGAGCGCCACCCTCAGCTCGGTCACCTGCGCCGCGCCGGCGCGGCGCGCGCCGGAATGCTCGCGCAGTTTGACGACGAGGGCGGCAATCTGCGCTTCCCGTTCAGCCAGCTGCACCCCCAGGGCATCCGCATCTCGGTCCGCGCGCGCCCGTATCTCGGACGCCGCCGCTACCTCCTGATCGACGGCAGCCTGCTCCGCGCTGACCTGCGCAATTTCTTCCACCAGCCGTCCGGACTCCGCCTCGACCAGGGTCAGCCGCCGACGGGACTCCACCACCCGCTCGGACTGGCGGGCGGCGAGCGCCTCCGCCGCCGCCATCGCCCCTTCCAGCTCATGGATCCGCGCCCCGATCGCTTCTCGGCGCTCGGTCAGCGTGCCCAGCGAGGCGTCCATACGCGCACAGGCCTCACGGACTTCGGTCACCTCCTCGCTCCGCCCCAGGATCCCCCCCTGATCGGAGGAGCGACGGCCGACGATCAGCGTCCCCTCCGCGGTGAGCACCTCCCCGGCGAGCGACACCGCACGTCCCCGATATCCGGCGCCGCGCAGCCTCAACGCCGCGTCCACATCCCCGACGATCAGGACATCGACGAGCAACGTGCGGACCGCCTCGGCGTGCCTCCCACTGATCTGGATGAGGTCGATCGCCCGCCCCAGAATCGCGGGATCCGAGCCGACGGGGGGCGGCACCGCCCGGGCTCCTTCCGCGGACATCGTGGCCGCCGGGACAAACGTGATCGCCCCACGTTCTTCCCCTCCCAGGAGCGCGAGCGCCCCGGCGACATCGTCCATGGAGGAGACGACCAAGGCGGAGAGGGCCGGGCCGAGCGCCGCCTCGACCGCCCACCGCAGATTCTTCGGCACGCTGAGGAAGTCGGCCACCGCGCCGGCCAAGCCGGGCGCCCGGGAGGGATCGTTCTGCCACGCGAGCAGGATCTCCCGCGCACCGCCGTCATAGCCGCGGTACTGCGCCCGGGCCTCCTCGAGATACCGAAGGCGAGAAGCGAGCCGCTCCCGCTCAATCTCGAGCCGGCGCTCCTCTCCCACCAACGACTCGCGGTCGGCGCAGGAGGCCTCGTGCTCGGCCCGCAGCGCCGCCAACCGACCGCGCGCACCGTCCAGCTCGGCCTCGCCCATCTCGGACTCGCCGACGCGCACGGCGGCGTCTCCCCGTGCCGTGTCCAGCTGCTGCCGGAGGTGCGCCACCCGCGCTCCCAACCCCGCGCTCCGGTCCCGGTGCGCCGCTTCCCGAGCCTCGGCCGCGGCCATCTCGCTCCACGCGCGAAGCCGGACTTCGGCCGCCGCGCGGACCTCGGCGCGCCAGGCTTCGAGCTGCTCCTCCCCCTGCGTCGCGGCCGCCTCCATCTCGAGCAACTGCGCCGCTGCCGCCTCGGCGTCCTGGCGTATGCGGTCTTGGCGGGCGAGCAGATCGCGATCGGCACCGGCGAGCGCGGCTCGCTCCGCTCCCAGCGCTTCCGCATCGCCGCGGCACCGGGCGCGTTCGCGGTCGAGCCGCTGGCGTCGCGCATCCACCCCGCGGAGGCGCTCGCCGATCAACTCCACCGCGGCCTGCGCGGCGGCCCGGCGCTCGGTCAGATCGACCTGGGTGCGCTGGATCTGCTCCCACTCTTGACCCGCATCGACGGCCTGCCGATCCAAGGTCTGTCGCTGCTCCGCGAGCGCCCGCACCGCGTCTTCCGTCTCCCGGCGGCGGGCGGCAATCTCTTCCAGGTGCTCGCGGACGCGGCGCTGCGCCCGGAGGGAACGGCGAACCTCGTCGACCTGCAGCGAGAGTTCGAGGGTCCGCAGTTCGCGGGTCAGCGCCTGATACCGCTCCGCGGTCTCGGCCTGAGCGGCGAGCTGCTCCGTCTGCACGTCGAGCTCCGCGAGCACGTCGGTGACGCGCAGCAGGGTCGACTCCGCCGCGCCCATCCGGCGCTCGGCGTCGTGGCGCCGGCGCTTGTATTTGGCCAGTCCGGCCGCCTCTTCGAGGATCATCCGTCGTTCCTCTGGCGTGGCGTCCAGCGTCCGGTCGACTTCGCCCTGAGTGATCAACGCGTAGGTGTGGCCGCCGAGGCCCGTCCCGAGAAACATCGACTGGATATCGCGCAGCCGGCAGGGCAGCCCGTTGATGAAGTACTCGCTCTCCGCGTTGCGCATCGCACGGCGGGTCACCGTCACCTCGGCGAAGGCGAGCGGGGTGGGAGGGACATTCCCGCCGTCCGGCCCGGGCGGCAGCGCGAGACTCCCGTCCTCGTTGTCGAGGGTCAGGGTGACCTCGGTCATCCCCAGCGGCCGCCGGCGCTCGGTACCGGCAAAAATGATGTCCTCGGTCCGCACGCTGCGGAGGGCCCGCAGGCTACCCTCGCCCAGCGCCCACCGGACCGCGTCGAAGATGTTGCTCTTGCCGCTCCCGTTGGGGCCGACGATCCCGGTGATCTGGGAGGCGAACTCGATGACGGTCCGCTCGGCGAAGGTCTTGAACCCGCTCAGCTCTAGGCGCTTTAGGCGCACACCGGGCCCTCCCCTACAAAGACGCTAGAAACTCGGAGCACATTGGATACGATCGCTTCGTTTGGCGTCGACCGTGATCCACGGCTAGGCGGTGGGATGGGCGACCACGCCTCGGCCGGCGAGCATCGCCGCGTAGACCCCGACCAGTTGATCGACAATCCGGTCCTGACTGTATACGGCCGCGGCAGCCTGCCCGCGGGCTCCCCAGGCCCGACGCCGTTCGGGTGCCGCCAGCAGATCGGCGACCGCCCGGCGGATCGCTTCCGGATCCGGCGGCACCACGCGTCCGGTCTCGCCGTCCCGGACAATTTCCTTGGTGGCCCCGCCCTCCACCGCCACCACAGCCCGCCCCGCCGCCATCGCCTCCACGACCGCAAGCCCCAGCGTCTCGGTCTGCGACGGGGAGACGAAGAGATCGCAGGCGAACATGGTATCCACCACGTGCCGGTGGTCCTGGGCACCGGCGAAGACCACCCGTTCCCCCACCCCCAAGCGGTGCGCCTCCGCCTGGAGCTCGGGCCGCTCCGGCCCGTCGCCCACGAGAAGGAGCCACACGTCCTTGGGCAGGCCCGCCGTGGCCTCGAGCAGGAGCGCCACCCCCTTCTCCCGCGCGAGACGCCCCACAAACAGCAGGAGCGGAACGTCCGGTGGAATATGGAACCGCGCCCGCACCCCCTGTGCATCGGGGGCGGCAAATTCCGTCAGGTCGATCCCCGCGCCGGGGAGAACATCGATTTGCGTCCGTACCCCGTAGTGCCGGAGCAGCGTCGTCATGGACGGCACGGAGACGAGCACGCGGTCGCATCGGTTGCAGTACGCGGTCGTGTAGGCGATGATGAACGGTCGGGTCAGCTCGCCGACGAGGGGTGCGTAGTGCGCGTACTCGCCGTAGAGCGTATGGTACGTGAAGACCAGTGGCAGCTTGAAGGCATGGGCAACCCAGGCGCCGAGGCCCCCCAGCAGGAACGGCGAGTGACTGTGAACGAGATCCAGGTGGAGGCTGCGGAGCGTGCGCAGGTGAGCCGCGGAGTACGGGACCGCGAGGGGAAAATCCGGGTGCCCGGGCGGCGCGACCGAAGGGAACCGATACACTTCGGGGTCGGCATCGGTGAATCCGGGATAGGTGGGCGCGAAGATGGCCACGCGGTGCCCCCGCGCCCGCAGCGAGCGGGCGGCGGCTTCCACGGCCCGGACGACCCCGCTCCGGCGCGGCAGGTAGGAATCGGTGAAGAGCCCGATATTCACACCGCACCCCGTTCGGTCGATCGCTGGGCCAGAGAGGGGGACCGGCGGAACGCCCGCGGCTGGCGCGGCCGAGTATCACCAAAGCGCTGCGGCAACATCTGCACCGATGTCCTGCTCCGATGGGCGCTGCGTCGAATTTGCGTCAACGATTCCTTCTCAGGTTCGCGCACGCCCCGAAAAATCCTGCCCGCCCAACCGGCGTCCGCGGCGAGACGGCATCGGCGCGGGCCTCACCCCGTCCCGAGGTGGACGCGGAGCGCGTGGCTGGGTAGATCGGGGGTGATCGCCTCGCGCACCAGGCGCCCGCACTCGAGGAGCGCCTGCTGGTCGATGCCGGTTGCGACGCCCATCGCCTGGAGCATATGGTTGACGTCGTCGGTGGCGATGTTCCCCGTGGCCCCCGGCGCAAACGGACACCCCCCCAACCCACCCACGGCCCCGTCGAACCTGGTCACCCCCGCATCACATCCCGCAAGGACGTTGGCGAGCCCCATCCCACGCGTATCGTGCAGATGCAGCGCGAGGGTGAGGTCGGGATGTTTCTCCGTAAGGCAGGCCACGGTCGAGGCCACCTGGGTTGGGGTCGCCACGCCGATGGTATCCCCCAGGCTGATCGCGCGGAGCTCGAGGGTCCGCGCGTGCTCGACGATCCGGGCGACCGCGTCGAACGGCACGGCGCCGGTGTACGGACAGCCGAAGGCGACGGCGATCCCTACTTCGAGGCTCGCCCCGGGCAGGACGTCGACCCCCTTGGCGATAGCCTCGACATGGGCCAGCGACTCCGCCACGGGCATCCGGACGTTCCGCTCATTGAAGCGATCGGTGGCACCGATCACCACGGTGTAGTGTCGGACCCCGGCGTCCCGCGCCCGCTCGAACCCGCGGAAGTTCGGGATGAGCGCGGAGACCTGGAGGTGAGGAAGCGCGAGGGCGGCGCGGGCGATCGCCTCCGCATCGCCGAACTGCGGGACCGCCCTGGGGGAAACAAAAGACGTGACTTCCATCGCCCGGATCCCCGAGGCGTGCAGCGCGTGGAGCAGACGGACCTTCACGTCCGTCGGCACGACGGCGCCGACGAGCTGGAGGCCGTCGCGCAACCCCACCTCCTTGATCGCGACCTGATGGGGAACGCGCACTCAGATCACCCCGCGCCGGTGAAGCGCGTCGATCTCCGTCCGGGAGAGCCCCAACAGTTCCCCGTAGATCTCTGCGTTGTGCGCGCCCATCGCCGGCCCTGCCCACGCCAGCCTCCCCGGTGTGCGGCTGAACCGAGGAACGACTCCGGGGAGGGCGAGCGGGCCGACGTCCGGATCGTCGACCTCGACGATCATCCCGCGATCGCGGACCTGCGGGTCGCGGCAGATCCCGGCGATGTCGTACGCGGGTCCCGCCGGGACCCCCGCCTCCGCCAAGCGTGCGGTTAACTCGTCCAGCGGAAACTGCTCCGTCCAGGCCGCGACCGCCGCGTCCAGCTCCGCCTGCCGTTCTCCCCTCCCCCGATCGTCGGTGAGCCCGGGATCCTCCGCCCAGTCCGACCGGCCCATCAGCGCGGCGAGCCGGCGGAACACGTTGTCATTGTTCGCTCCGATCACCACGTACTGGCCGTCTTGAGTCGGGTAGATGCCGCTGGGGGCGACCCCGGGAAGCCCGGTGCCGTGGCGCTGCCCGATGATTCCGAGCTTCTGGTACGCCGGCAGGAGGTCGTCGAGCAGGCTGAACGTCGCCTCGGTGAGCGCCACGTCGATCTCCTGCCCGTGCCCGCTCCGGCGGCGTTCCTCAACGGCGGCGAGAGCGGCGACCGCCCCATAGAGCCCGGCGACCGAATCGGCAAGAGCAAATCCGACTCGCGTTGGCGGTCGATCGGGGTACCCGGTGAGGAAGCGCACCCCGGCCATCGCCTCCGCCACCCCGCCGAACCCGGCCCGCTCTCGATAGGGCCCGGTTTGTCCATAGCCGCTGATCCGCACCATGATCAGTCGGGGGCACGCATCCGCCACCTGGGCGTACGCCAACCCCCACCGCTCCAGCACCCCAGGCCGAAAATTCTCCACGACGATGTCGGCCAGACCGTAGAGCCGGCGGGCGAGTTGCTGACCTTCCTCGCGATGCAGATCAAGGGTGATCGCGCGCTTGTTGCGGGAGAGGAGCTTCCAGAGCAGCGAATGCCCCTCTACCTGCGTCCGCCACCCGCGGATGGGATCGCCCCGGCCCGGCTGCTCGACCTTGATCACATCCGCCCCGTAGTCGCCGAGGATCCGGGCGCAGCACGGCCCGGCGATCATGTTTCCGAGATCGAGCACCCGCAGCCCGACGAGCGGACCGGCGCTCTCGAGCACGGCCGTCAGGCCTTCCGCACGTCCCGCGACGAGCGCTGCGGGGGACGCCCGATGACGTGGGCAGCGCGCAGTTCCTCGATGCGCTGATCGGTATACCCGACCTCGCGCAGCACCTCTTCCGTGTGTTCCCCCAACAGCGGCGGGGGCAGCCGGAACGCCCCCGGGGTCTCGGACAATTTCACTGGCATCCCGAGCAGTTTCACCTTGCCGTGAATCGGGTGCGGCATCTCCACCAGCATCTGCTGATCGAGGATCTGGGGGTCGCGAAAGACCTCCGCCAGGTTGTAGATCGGGCCGCAGGCAATACCCCGCTCGTTGAGGAAGGCGACCCACTCCGCCTTGGTTCGCGCCTGAAACGCCGCGTTCAAAATCGGATTCAGTTCCTCCCGGTGCGCGACGCGATCGTTGTTCGTGCGAAACCGGGGATCCTCCAGCAGTTCGGGGTGTCCCAAGGCGTCGCACAACCGCTTCCACATCACCTCGTTGCCGGAGCACAGGTTGAAGGGACCGTCCTGCGCCTGATAGACGCCGAACGGTGACGACAGCGGATGATGGTTTCCGGCCACCCCGGGCGGGGTGTCCGTTTCAAAGTACATCCCGGCGCTCCAGGTGAGCAACGCGACCATGGCGTTGACGATCGCGACCTGGACCTCCTGCCCCTGTCCGGTGCGCTCGCGGGCCAACAACGCAAGCAGGATGCCCCGGCAGGCCGTGGTGGCGCAGGTCAAATCCGCCAGCGCGATGCCGGCGCGGGTCGGACCCGTCGCAGCCTGTCCCGTGATGCTCATGAATCCCGACATCCCCTGCCCGACCTGATCGAAGCCGGGACGCTGACTGTAGGGCCCGGTACTCCCAAACCCGGTGATCCGGCAGTAGACCAATCGCGGATTTTCGCGCCGCAACTTCTCTGCCCCCAACCCGAGTCGCTCCATCACCCCGGGGCGGAAGTTCTCCACCAACACGTCCGCACCACGCGCCAGGCGTTGGACGATTTCCCTGCCGGCCTCGGTTCGAGTGTCGATCGTGATGCTGCGCTTGTTGCGGTTCGCCGCCGCAAAGAAGTAGCTGTTGCCGACCAGATCCTGGCGGAGGCTCTGATAGCGAGAATGGTCCCCGTCGATGGGTTCGACCTTCACGACATCGGCGCCGAAGTCCCCGAGCTCCTGGGTACAGTACGGCCCGGCGAGAAACCGAGTCAGGTCTACCACGCGGATACCGTCGAGCGGACGCATGGACTACCTCCCCTGGAAGCGGGGCCGGCGCTTCTCGAGGAACGCCCGCACCCCCTCGCGATAGTCGTCACTCTCGTATGCTCGCTCGACGAACGCTGCCAGGACCGACTCCGTCATCTCACCCTCGCCGAGGAGATGCTGCAACATCAGCTTTGCACCCCGCTGTGACAACGGGGCCTGCTCCGCCAGATGATGCGCATATTCGTATGTTTGCGATTCCAGCGTGCCGGGGTCGCAGACCCGGTTCACGAGGCCCATGGTTTGAACCTCCTCAACGCCCAGGAGCCGTCCGCTGAATAGGATGTCGCGGGCGTGACTCGGGCCCACGATGCTCGCGAGCCGCCGCGTACTCGCGAGGCCGTAGATGATGCCCAGCCGCGCCGCGGTGATACCGAACCGAGCGGTACGCGCCGCAAACCGCAGATCGCAGGCAAGCGCCACCTCGAGGCCGCCCCCGACGCAGAACCCGTGGATCATCGCGATCGTGGGCCTGGGGAACTCGGCCAGCGATCGATCGGCGGCTTCCACCGTCCGGCTGTACCGCCGCGCCGTCGTGCGATCAGCCCGCACGCGCCCGAACTCCGAAATATCGGCGCCCGAAGCGAACGCCTCTTCGCCGGCGCCCCGGATGACCAGCACGCGGAGGTTCGTATCGACCGCAAGGTCTGCGAGCAGGGATGGGAGCGCCTGCCACATCTCAAAGCTGATCGCGTTTCGCTTCGCCGGTCGGTTGAACACCAGCGTCGTCACAGCACCGCGCTCTGCAACGACCAAATCTTCCATCCGGCACCCTCCGGTTCCTACTCTCCAGGCCATGAGCGTTCGCGCGAGGCGGGAACCGTTCCTTTCCTCCCGTCCGAGTCGGAGGCGTGACGGACGCCCAATCATCACGAAATCGCCCCGGCGACAAATCGGCCGGCCCCTCGGGGCGAGGAGGCTAATTGTCAGACTTCAGGGTGGATGCTACAATGAAGGCCGCGTCGGGGAGTAGCGCAGCTTGGCAGCGCGCAGCGTTCGGGACGCTGAGGCCGAGGGTTCAAATCCCTCCTCCCCGACCATATCGAGTGTCCCTCCGGGATTCTGACTATCGCGTTCCGCCCGAGGGCGCGCGGCACGATGCTTCCGCGGGTGACGACCTGGGTGCCGAGAGCGAGCAAGAGACAGCGCCCGTAACCAAGGCCCAGTGGACACACACAATCCAGAGTCCCACAAAAAAAACAAACCTCGAACGCCCAGATGACGCCTTCGTGTGTCTCCCAACCAGGCCAATTGGGCATAGAAGCGCTAAGCAATTCGTCGGGTTGGGGGCAGTCAGTGGACGCGCGGAACGCGAGGTCTCGAGCGCTGGCGATCATCGGTCTTGTCGGCGTCATCACGTTCGCGGCCGCCGGAGCGCATGCCGCGCTCACGGTGCACGGCGACCTGGCGGCGTGGAAAGAACTCAACGCTGCCTTCAAAAAACTGATGGCGCTCTCCTCGTACCGCGTGACGGTCAAGTCCAGCGGAATGACGTCGACGGTCATAGAGATCGGGGGACCGCATTCGTACCATTTACTCTCCCGCACAATCACCGACACGGGCGTCTGGACGAACGAAGTCTTCGCCGTCGACGGGCAGATCCGGAAACGCACGACAGGCGTGCCCGGCGTCCCCGAGGAGTGGCAATGTCCAACAAGCGCCCCGCCGAAGGGTGCCTCGCTGAAAGGCGTGAATTTCGGCGATCCCTTCGAATCCAAAGCCCTCCACGGCATGGTGGACATGTCGCGTGGGCCGGATACCGTAATCGAAGGGACGTCCGTGCGGACGTATCAATACCTCTTCACTCAATCAGACACTCAATCGGGACAGACGATGAGGACAACAGATATCGTATCCGTGGGCAAGGCAAACGGATTGCCTCGGCGGATCGTCAATGAGGGGGCCAACGGCGATGTCACCGGAATGACGGATTTTGACGATTTCGGCGCGCGCATCGTGATGACGCTGCCGCGGTGCAAGTAGCCCACATCCTGAGCCTCCGCGTGGCCTTGGCTCGTACCCTCCGTCCTGTTGGTTGAGCTCCCGGAGTGGACCCGGAAATCTCTGCCCCGCTTGACCTGATGTGATGCTCTCCCGTTTGGGAAACGATACGGACACCTATTGGGGTTGAAGAAAATCCTCGGCATCACCCCATATGAACGGACGGCTTCTGTGCGCGTACTTAGTGGCTCGCCGGAGGGCGACGACGCAGCGCCGCGGCGAGGCCGTACGCGAGGGTGAGCGCGAGCATGCCCGCGACGATCTCGGGCCAGAGATCCCGAGACACCAGCAACCCATCGAGACGCACCGAGACCGCTGTCCCGGCACGCACGGGACCGCCGGACAATCGAATGTAGGGTCGTCCGCGTTCGGTAATAGAGCCGTTGGCGCGCACGCCAATCCCGGACGCCCGAATGCTGTGATCCACGAGCAGCTCCACGTCCGTCGCGCCGTACGGCAACAACCACCGCAGGGTCGCCGTACGGGTGCGCGGCTCGAACCTGAACGTGTACGCGACCTCCATCGTGCCCGGCAGCACCGGCGTCGCGTCGGTGATCGTCCCGCGCGCCACCTGAGGGTCCCGCCAGCCGCCGACAAATTCTACCGGCTCGGGACCGAGCGGGAGCGGGGACACCTGCGGGAGTGGGAACACGAGGGGATCCGCGTCCGTCGCGACGATGGCGCGGTCGGTCGCATTTTGCAGACGCTGAATGACGCTCACGCGGAGCCCGCGTTGCAGGGGCTCGACGACGGCGAACGCGATGGTTCCATGCAGGGCCGTACGGTCCTCGGTGGACTCGAACACGGACAGCTGCACGTCTCGCGCGGGGACCGCGGGAGTCAAGGCGGCGCGGGCGGTGTACGACACCCCGCCGTATTGAACCTGTACGAGGAACACGCGGATTCCGCCAAGCGGCAGACTGGAAAACGCAAAGCGGCCCTTCGGATCGGTCGTCGTCCCCCGTGTCGAGGTGGAACCGCGCTCGACGATCTCGAGGTTCACCCGCTGCCCGGCGACCGGATGCACCGGGGGCGTATCATCGAGCACCACGCCGCGGATCTCGCCGGTCGCGCTTGTTGCCGCTGCGGCTGCGTCGAACGCCCCTATGCTTGTGCCGAGGGCCGCACACACAAGGAGCACCGCTCCCCCAGCCCTCCGTGAAGATGACCTTACCGCTTCCAGACCTCGGTGGGGGGCGCCAGCGTGTCGACCTTCCTCCGACGGGCAGGACGCGCTCGGCCGTCGAGCGATGTCCAGGCTATGACCTCATCGCACGACCACGGCGGCGAGTCGGAAAACCGGAACCTCCCCACCGAGGCCTTCGTCACCGACGCCGCTGCGTCGCCACGCATCCCCTCGTACCCGGACACGAGACGCTAGAACGCCCACCAGGTGAACAAGAGAAGCGTGTTGTTGTCGCTGGCGTTGCGTCCATTTCCATCGTAGTTTGTCGTCCCACCGTTGAACTGTAAGTAGTAGGTGTATTGCAGTCCGACCCGCACATTGAGCCATGGAAAACCCGCGTGTTCATTATCGCTGCCGAACGGCGTCCAATCGATTTGAGCAATGATGGCCTGTGAGTTCGGACTGCCGCTCGCGCTCCCCGTCATCGGCGCGGGAGCAAAGAGGGTCGAATCATTGCTTCCGGAGATGCCGCTGTACGCGAGCGTCAGTCCGTACGTATCGTGCCAGTAATAGGAGGCGGCGAGGCGAAATTGCGTCAGGGAGTTTGACGCATTGCTTGACAGACCCGCGGCGAAGGACGCGCCCAGGTTTTGCGTCTCGAACAGGATGTTGCTGGTGATGGCGAGGACGTCCGGTCCGAACCGCCGCTGGTAGGTGGCGTCGAGCCCCCAATCGGTGTACTGATTTTGCGCCGAGGGGCTGAGTGCGCCCGGGATCTGCTGGAGAGGGATATTCATCCACACCCCGCCGACTTCGAAGAAGTTATTGCCCCACGTGTGCTGGTCGGCGAGCCGGAAATACGGGGCGCCGCCGCTAATGGTGCCAAGGCTCGGGGCGGCGATGTTCATGCTGCTGAGCAGGTTGGCGCTCCATGTTTGGTAGAGGCCGACTTCGGCAAAGATTGAGTTATCGTACAAACCCGACAGGCTGAGCCCGTAGACCGAAGTGCCGAGCGCGCTGATCGCCGGGCTCGCAGCCGGCGTGGGTCCGACGAACGGCGTGAGATACGGGAACTGGAAGCCATTGTAGAGGGTGTTGTAGGGATCGCCTCCCGACGGCTGATTGGCGAGATCGAACCCGAGCAAGAGCGAGTGATCCCCGAACGTGAGATTTTTCGTGATCGCGAGGTCCGACGTAGCCTCAGATGAGACCAACGATCCCCCTGGAACGGCAAGGAAGCCCACTTGCTCAAATCCACCGATGCCAAAGTTGTCGCCGAAGGAATACCCCCCCGCGATGAAGAGGGACGTTCCACTTCCGAGAATATTGAAAAAATTGTTCGTGCCGTAGCCCGCGGGCGCCGTCGGTTGGTCCCTCGCATCGGTCTGGAAGCTCGGTGAAACCACGAGATTGACGGGAATATGCGACCACGGGCCGGTGCCCCCAGCGAGGGTATAGCCGTTGGCTCTGAAAGAGATACCGAAAGGGGTGAGTTGAGGCCCGAATCCGCCGACATGGCAGGCGCTGCATGGCGCACCCGTTTGCCCGGAGAAACTCGGCAGTGCATCGGCAGGTCGGACCGCTGGGTATGCCACCACGAGCATCAGGGCGCCCAGGAGACCCGTGAGCAGATAGACGGACGGACGCAGAATGCTCGTGCGTACCGCTTTCGGTTCCGGAAGGACCTCTCCCCCTCCAGACCTGCTCCTCACGCGGTTCCCCCCTTCGGCGGTGTGCCTCCGCTCATGACCGAAATGCTCCCGACCAGGCCTGCCTTCTCACCCGCACCCGCGCCGGGGCAGACTGGCCGCGCTACTTTACGGTAAACGTCACCGCGTCCGCCGGGGCCGCGCTCGGTGCGTCGGCCGTCGCCGAAACGATCAGGTTGGCCCACTGTCCGACGGGCGCGTGCCCTTGGACGCCGCAGACAAACTCGTACGATCCGGCCTTGCTGGCCTCGAACGTGATCGTCTCCTTGGCACCCTTGGACAACCCCGCGCTATAATCCGATGTGGTCGCACCCGAAAACACCGGGGCGGCCGCCTCCGGATGCTGGTGCCCGCCGGCGGGCAACACGGCCAAACTGTGATTCAACGCTCCGGCGTTCTCAAAGTGCACTACAACCTCCCACCCGGCGGGGACAGTGATCGTCAGGGCTCCACGATTGAGCCCATTGAAGTTCATGGTCTTATTGCTCTTATTCTCACCCGCGGTGATCGCAAATTCGACCGAGTGCTTCGCCGCGCCCCGGACCGACGCCTGAGGGGCCATCACGATGACTGTTGCTGCGAGCGCCCCGACCGTTAACCCCCGAAGCGCCCTTACAATAACCGGGGCTACTCTGTGTTCCTGCGTCACATCAACACCTCCACGCGAGTTCACCGGAACTTTTCGTGTCGAAGTAAGCCGGTCCTGCCTCCTCCAATCATAAGATGGAGGGCAAATCCACACCATCCGGCCATGAACCGATTTGGGGCTTCCAGCCTTGTGCCTTGTTCCGCGAGCCCTGGGGGACGGCTTTCTGACAGAAGCATGGCTTCACCGGAACGGCTCTGACACGCGCCGAAGCGGCGTTATGGAACGGGGGGGCAAAACCCGAGGCAACGAGCGGTACCCGCATGCGGCGAGGGCTGCCCGAGGATACGCCAGGGGGGCCATATCCCTCCTCCCCAACCAAAGCCGACTCGGAGAACACAAATTGTCCCCCTCGTGCTTGGGTGCGCATACCACGGGCTCCGGGTGATCCTTCCAGGGGCAGGCGCTCAATACAACGTGGGATAGGAGTTGGTCGCCGCGTCGGATCGGTGGACCCGAGAGGGACCGGCGGCCTAGGCCGCGTCAGCCGGGCTCGGGTCGATGCCCGACGGGTAGACGGTCAGGAGTCGGTCGGCGCCCCGGTCCCGCCCGCGTGCGTCCACTCGGACTCGACGACGCGCGGCTTCCCGTGCCCCTGCTCGCTGACGACCTTTCTGCCCGACCTTCGCCAGGCGGCCGTGCCGCCGCGCACGTTCGTGACCTGAGCATAACCCATCTGCCGCAGGAACTGTGAGGCGCGCAGGGACCGCATACCGCTCTCGCAAATCACGAACACCGGCCGGTCCCGCGGAATCTCAGCCAGCCGCGTCGCCAGTTCGGCCTGCGGAAGGCTCACGGCGCCCGGAACATGATCGTACGCGTATTCTTCGGGCTCGCGCACGTCCAGGAGGACGGCATCCGCCTGCACGCCGTCAAGTTTTTCGACATCCGCTTCCTTGACCGCCGGCAGGCTGGTAAGCATCGCCCAGGCAGCGTCGGCCCGGCCGCGGTTTGTCGCTTCGATCGCGACCATGTTGAGGGGCCGCGCCGGGACGCTTCCCGCTAGCGTTGAGATGAACTCGGGGCGGCCGAGGCGCAGCAGCGGGTTGAAGAGCCGCTCGAACCCAATCGTCGTGCTCGGACGGCCGCACATGCCCTTACCGCATGGTCCTTCAAAGTGACCCGGGAACACCGCCACCCAATCGGGCAGCCGGAGCAGGCGCGTCACGCTCTCATACTGCACGGTGGCGTCGCCGCCGCCGAAGTCCGGGCGGCCCACGTCGCCCACGAGCAGGGAGTCGCCGGTCAACACCATGGACGGCTCCGGGCTGCGAGGCGGGTTAATGACCAACACCGAGACCAACTCCGGCCGGTGTCCCGGAACATGGAGAACCCGCAGACGGAGCTGCCCGAGGGGCAGCTCTTCACCGTCCCTGACCCCCCGGAACGGATAGGTGACCGCCGCCGACTCATGCAGGCACAGTTCCGCACCGTGCTTCGCCGCCAGGCGGCGCGCACCGGACACATGGTCGGCATGAACATGCGTGTCGATCACATACTTCAGGCGGAACTCTCGTTCCTTGAGTAACTCGTCGTACTGGTCGGTTTCCATCGCGGCGTCGACAACGGCGGCCTCATGGGACTGACGGGATGCGATCAGGTACGAGGCGCACCCACACCGCTCGTTGAGGAATTGTTTGAAGTACATGCAACACCCTCCGTTCGGCGCTCCCTACCAGAATATTCCGTCTGTCGTCGTCTACGTTCGCGAAGGGGGGTCTGCGGTCCTTGGCGCAGCCGTCGGTCCCGTTTGGTGCGACGCCAACCGTCATTCCGGTTGCGGCATCGGACCAATCACAGTTTGCCGTTCGGCAGGAAGACCTTACCGAACACCGTGAAGCACATTGGCGTGACGGACGACGAACGACTTCATGACATAGTCGAGAAACTGTCCCGCTGGAGGTACTTGTCTCGGTATCCGGAAGCCGAGCGCGATATGGCCTGGTTGCTTGAAAAACTGGACCAACGGAATACCTACCTCGCTGGACTCGAGGCAAAACTCCGACGAGACGAGTGGATCTCATTGCTCCCTTGAACGGCCGACGAAAGGATCTGAGAACTTCAGGCGGCGCCGGGACGGCAAAGCACAAGGGAGGCGGCGCCGGCGTCAACGGAGGGGCCCACGCGCTACAGAGTGTGAACGCCCGTGGCGGAAGGGCGGCTTGCTTCCCCACTTGTGGGAATTTCTCGAGGCAACGTGTGCCTGTCCTCGAGGGAGGCGGCGGCCTAGAATGTCCTGTTTGGATGTAGTGTTGACACTGATGGAGGTCTCCTCATGAAAAGAGGGTCACGCCTCTGCCTCCGAAATCTCCAACCGAGGGCTCGCAACCTTCGGAAGGGGGGAGACAGGCATGACCCT